>PVBE011726084.1_pt1 | contig 72404 bp, 51 predicted proteins | sample 1631181 | NCBI WGS metagenome assembly PVBE01 (sample SAMN08397723, study PRJNA350692) | Marine metagenome, whole genome shotgun sequencing project. | isolation source: water | place: Pacific Ocean | collected 2012-04
GCGCGGGCACGGGCGCTGGCGCGGGCGCTGGCGTGCGGGGCCGGGCCGACTGGATGGGGGAGAGCGTGCCCTCCACCTACGCCCTTGAACTGCCGGCGAGCCTGCGCATGCGCCCGGGGCCGCCGGTTGGGGAGGCCGCCTGCGCGCGCGCCCGGGGGGCGGCCCTGCTCGGACTTGTGGCCGCCCTCTGCCTGCTCGCATCCCTGCGGCGCTACCCCGGAGCAGTCCTGGTCCTGGGACTAGCTGCCGCCGGTGGTCTGGCGCGCTGGGGTTCCCCGGTCGCGCCCCCCGGGACCGCCGTGGAGATCATCGAGGGCGATCTGGTCCAGGGGGCCTGGACCAGAGTCCTGTGGGGCCATGGCAGCCTGGACCTGGGAAGCGAGATTCCCGCCTCCCTGGAGGTCCTCCCACCCGACGCGCCCCTGGACCTCCTCTGGTCGCCGCGTGCCTCCGGGGGCGTGTCCACCTGGAGGGCGAGCTCGGCACCCTGGGCCCGTATCCGGGCTCGTTTTCCCGCCGCAGTTCCCCGGGGCCTGGCCCCGGGCGGGGACCGCGGGAGCCCCTTTGGCCTGGACGGCGCCTGGCTGCGTTCCGCCGCTGGAAATTGGACCAGCCACGGAAAGCGGGAGGCCGGCCAGCCCCTGCCGTGGCCGGGTGAGGGCGCTCCCGAGCCCCTGACAGGCGGCCTGCCGCTGGGGTTGCCGGGTTGGCTGACTGGAGCCCTGCCGCCGGGGCAGGCCATATGGGTGGGTCGTCGGCGGGGGAGGCCGGGGGCTGAAGAGGCCTGGTTGCGCTTCTCCGGCAGGGGTAATTAATAAGGTAGCTCGCGAAAAAAGTCCCCCCTGCACCGGCCCGCCCCTTGATGCCGGGAGTGGCCACCGGTACCCTTTTCGGCCCGCTCTGCCCGGGCGGATACTTTTCTCGCGCCAGCTGAGCCCGCCGGGGCCCCCTGGAACGACCGGATTCATAGCCTCCAGACTGCCAAGACCGCCCATCCCATGAGGACCTCACACGTCAAAGCTTCGGACACCGAAGAGCGTTGGCTCCAGTTCGACGCCTCCCAGCACACCCTCGGCCGCATGGCGGCCCGCATCGCGGTGGCGCTCATGGGCAAGGACCGCCCCACCTGGACCCCCAGTGAGCACGGCAACACCCATGTGGTGGTCATCAACGCCAAGCATGCCAGCTTCACTGGCGGCAAGGACGATCAGAAGGAATATGACACCTATTCGGGTTACCCGGGTGGGCGTCATGTGACCTCCCTGGCCGCCAAGCGCGAGACCAACCCGGAGCAGATCGTCACCCTGGCCGTACGTCGCATGCTGCCCAAGAACCGCCTGGGCGCCCGCATGCTCACCCACCTCAAGGTCTACGGGGGCATGGAGCACCCGCACTCCGCCCAGCAACCCACCGAGATCGAAGCCACCATTTAGCAGCATGGCCGTCAACAATCCGTACACCTGGGGCCTTGGTCGCCGCAAGACCTCCATCGCCCGCGTTCGCCTCAAGCCCGGCGAGGGCGCCTTCATCGTCAATGGTCGCCCCATGGAGGAGTTCTTCACGACTCTCCAGTACCGCCAGCGTGCGGAGGCGCCTCTGAAGGCCACTGAGACCGCCGGCAACTTTGATGTCTTTGTGAATGTCAAGGGCGGGGGCGTCACCGGCCAGTCCGGAGCCGTATCCCTGGGCATTGCCCGGGCTCTCAAGACGGTCAACCCGGCCCATGACGAGGTGCTGCGCGAGCACGGTCTGCTGACGCGTGACGCGCGCGCCGTGGAACGCAAGAAGTACGGTCGCCGCGGTGCCCGACGCGGGTTCCAGTTCAGCAAGCGCTGATCTTCACCCCCGGCGGGCCGAGAGCCGGGGGACTGTTTCCCCGGCCGGTGCCCCCGGCGGGGGGGCCAGCGGGCATCTCCTCATTCTCGCGGGCCCGCAGGCCCAACTGACGGCGCCACCAGGGCCAGTTGGCGTTGCCACAGGTCTCTGCGATGTGGCAAACCAGGCACGCTCCGCGCTTGCCTCCGACGCCCTGAGTCCGTCTCCTATGGGGCAGCCTTTCATCTAGCAGGAGCACTCCATGGCCGGCCACTCACACTCAGCAAACATCAAGCACCGCAAGAATGCGGTGGATGCCAAGCGCGCCAAGATCTTCAACAAGCTCGCCCGCAACATCATGTCCGCCGCGCGCACCGGCGGCCCGGACATGGATACGAACTTGAAGCTCAAGTACGCCGTGGAGAAGGCCCGCGCCGCGAACATGCCCAAGGACAACATCGAGCGCGTCATGAAGCGCGCCACGGGGGGCAAGGACGGGGCGGATTTCGAAGAGCTGACCTACGAGGGCTATGCACCGGGTGGCGTGGCGATCATGGTCACCTGTCTGACCGATAACCGCAAACGCACGGCGCCGGACATCAAGTACATCTTTGAGCGCCGCGATGGGAACATGGGCAGCACCGGGTCGGTGGCCTTCATGTTCGACTTCCTCTCGATCTTCGTGGTCGAGTGTGGCGAGCATGATGAGGATGCGCTCATGGAGCTGGCCCTCGAAGCCGGGGCTGACGACATCCGCGTCGAAGGGGACGTGGCCACCATCCTGGCCTCGCCCACGGAGTACCTGACAGTCAAGGAGCAACTGGACGGGGCCGGCCTCGTGATGCTCTCGGGCGAAACGGGGTATATGCCCCAGAACACCGTGCGCGTGGAGGAGAAGAAGGATGCGGCCAAGATCCTCAAGCTGATTGAAAGTCTGGAGGAAAACGACGATGTTCAGAATGTCTACGCCAACTACGAGATCTCCGATGAGTGGCTCGAGGAGCTGCACTCCTAGGCAAACACTGGAAACCACACAGGAATAAGGAACAGCGACATGGTTGATGGACTGCGCATGATTCGAGTTATCTCCACTGATGAGTCACTCCTGGCCTCGGCCCGGGCTGCCACCTCCGGCCTGGAGGGTTGGGAGCTGGCCAACTACGACAGCGTCGACGATCTGCTGGCGGCGCCACCGGTGGCCGGAGATGTGATCCTGATCGACAAGTGGCTGCGGGGCGGAAATGTCTTTGAGGCCTGCCGCAGCCTGACGGGCCACACGCGCTGCCGCACCTTCATCATGGTGGAACAGGGCAACACCCTGGCGGGCCCCATCGCGCGTTTCTGTGGAGGCACCGGAGTGCTCACGCGCCCCCTGGCCGCCAGCCAGTTGCGCGAGGCCATCGAGGCTTCCGGCGGGCCGCGCCCCGCCCTGCCTGCGGAGCGCCGCTCATCACCGGACCCGCGCAGCTTGCCCCAGGAGCTCTTGACCGACCTTGAGGGGGAGCCGGATCCGGGACTGATCGCCGCCCTGATCGATAAGGAGACGGGCCTGTTCAACTTCGCCTTCCTCAACTTCAAGCTGGATGAGGAAGTCAAACGCGCCCTGCGTTCGAGCCAGCCCTTGGCCTGCGTCATGCTCGGCTTCGAGGGCCAGGCCGACGATGTCGTGCTGGGTCGCCTGGCCGGTATCTTCCTGGAGACCTCCCGTGACACGGACACCCTGGGACGCTTCGACGAGAGCTCCTTCCTGTTCCTGTTGCCGGGCACCGGGCCGGATGGGGCCGGTGTCATGGCCCGGCGCGTGGTCGAGGCGGCCGCCGAGCAGGGCCTGACAGATCTGGTGGGGGACCCCTTGACTCTGGCCGTGGGTATCGCCACCTGTCCCCACCCGGATATCAAGCGCAAGGAGGACCTCTTCCAGCAGACCCGCGAGGCCTTCTTCGCCGCCCGCCAGGCGGGCGGCGGGCTGGTGACGGCGGTCTGAGGGGGTCCAAGGGCACGCCTTCCGGGGCGGCCCGGGCGCGGGGCACAGGAAATGCTAGATTCTAGGCTACGCATGGTGGGCAGCCTGCCATGTCCAGCTCTCCAGCCGATTCAGAGGGTCTCCGGGCCCTGCCGTTCCCGTTATTCGTGCGCCGCTGGAGCTCCCTGCGCCGGGCGCGGCGGGAGTTGGAGCGGGGGGATGTGGCCGGGGCCCTCGGCCGTTTGGGGCTGCCGGAGCTGGCCCTCTCTCGCCCGGCGGAGGTCCTGCGGGGCAAGGCGCTGGAACACCTGGTGCGGCGGGCCCGGGCGGCGTCCGCCGAGGGGCGCCGGCCGAGTGTCCGGCGGCACCTGGAAACCCTGGCCCGGGAAGCGCCGCAGCGGGCCCGGGAGTTGGAAGGGGAGTTGGGCTTGAACAGCCCCGGGCCCGAGGAATCCAGGCGCAGCGCCCTGCGCGATCTCCTGGGCAAGTTGCGCAGGGAGCGCGGGCCACAGGGCGCGGACAGCTCGGTGCACTGCCTGCATCTGGCGGTGGATGACGCCGGCGAGGTGCTGCTGGCCCTGGGACGGGAGCTGGTCATCGGCCATGCGGGCGCTGGCCAGGCGGACCTCGGGTTCATGGCGGATTTGGAGTCGCGCCACGCGCGCCTCACCTTCAGCGAGTCCTTTCACGGGGGGCCGAGTTGGCGTTTGACGCCCCTCGTCACGGGGGGTGAGCCCGCGCTGGTGACCGTGGACGGCGAACCCCTGGGAGGGGAGGGACGCGAGCTCGAGGCCGGGGCACTGGTCGTTCTTGGGAAGAACCTGGCCTGGACCGCGGAGGTGCCTGATCCATCCAGCTCGGCCCTGGTGTTGCAGTTGGCCGCCGGTGCTGAGTGCGCCGGAGCCGGGCGCATCGTGCTGGCGCCCACCGGCGATGGTGGCGGGCGCGTCTCCGTGGGACCCGGGCGCGGTCAGCACCTGGCCGTGGACGCCCTGGAGGGCGCAGCCCACCTCGTGGCGGGCAATGCGGATCTGTGCCTTTTGATCCGCGCCGGGGAGGGGGAGTTCGCCTCTCCGCTTCGGCTGACCCTGCCCCTGGATGAGGCCCAGCGCTTCCGCCTGGGGAAACGCAGGGGCGGCGGCCCGCCCATCGAATTGTGGCTGCGGGAGATGGGACGGGAAGGGATGAAGTAGTGGAGTACGAGCATGGATTGGAACTGGAAGCTAGAATGCCGCCGGAGAGCGCGCGGCCCCAGGCGGCCCCGGGCACCCATGGCATGGACTGGGAAGCCTTCTACAACAACTTCCGCCAGGCGGACTTCGTGCCTGGCTATGAGATCCAGAACCGCCTGGGGGGAGGGGCTTTTGGCGATGTCTACAAGGCGCGCAAGCTGTCCATTGGCAAGGCCTATGCCATCAAGTTCCTGAAGATCGAGGACGAGGGCCAGCGCATGGCTGTGCGCCGCGAACTCGATCAGGTCAAGCACCTGGCCTCCATCGACCATCCGCACCTCGTCAGCATTGAGGACATGGGTGAAGCCATGTGCGTGCCCTACCTGATCATGGGTTATGCCGGGGAGGACACCCTGGCGCGGCGCATGCGCTCGGGGGGACTGGAGGTGGATGAGGCCCTGGATATTTTCTACCAGGCCTGCCGTGGCGTGGTGGCCCTGCACGATCGGCGCCTGGTGCACTTCGACCTGAAACCCAGCAACATATTCCTCAAGGGAAATGTGGCGCGTATCGGAGACTACGGCCTCTCCAAGCTGATGGTGGACGGGCGCACGACGCTCTCCTTTGGTCGCGGCACGCCCCAGTACATGGCGCCGGAGATGATCCGCAGCCGGGCGGACCACCGGGCGGACCTCTACTCCCTGGGGGTCATCCTCTATGAGAGCCTGGTCGGCACCCTGCCCTATCCGCCGGAGGAAGCCGGTGGCCTGGTGCTGCGCGAGGAGGATCAGCCGCCGGCTTTTCCGGCCGAGTTCCCCGCCCGGCTGAAGGCGCAGGTCACCCGCGCCCTGCGCCTGGCACCGGACGAACGCTACGCCACGGTGGCGGAGTTCCTGACGGATCTCGGCCAGACCCCGCGGCCCGCGGACTTTCCGGAACCGGCCCCAGGCGCCAACTCCGGTGCCCCCGCTGGAGTTGCGGGGGCTGACCCGGACAGCGCCGGCGGCGGGGCCGGGGAAGCCCGCCAGGCCCCAGCCACGGCCAGCGTCGCCCGGGAGGTGGCCCGGGGCACGGCGGGCATGGTCAAGGGCATCATGGCGGGCTTTTCTTCCGACGGCGCCGGGGCAGACGAATCTGCGGAGCTGGAGGGCGAGGAGGCCTCGGAAGCCGCCGCCGCCAGCCAGTTCCAGGACGGGGCCGAGGGCTCCATCGGGGGCAGTTACCCCGCCGCTTCCGGCGCTTCCGTCACTGTCGCCACGCCCGTCACACCAACAGTGTCATCGCTGTCCGCCGCCCAGACGGTGCCCGTGCCGCCGCCGGTGGATGGCGGCCCCCTGGGTACGCTGCTGGCCAGCCTGGTGCTCTCCCTGGAGGTCCTGGTTTCCCTGCTCGGCGGCGCGGCGGCCTGGGTATTGCGCGGCTTCGGCATGTTGACCAGCAAGCGCGGCACCCTATCTCCCGCGGGGGCCCTGGCCGTGCCCGTTGACGCCGCGTCGGCGCCCGGGCGCGGCGCTTTTTCAGGTCTGCTGAAGTACCTGGTGGCGCTCTTCGTTATCGGGGCCGTGGTCATGGGCCTGCTTCTCTTCCTGGTCATTGGCGCCCAAGAGCAATAGCGGCGCATTCCCCTGGCGAATTATGGACTGGTCTCCTGACATCGACAAGCTGTGCGCCCTCGACGATGCCGAGTGGCTGGCGGTGGAACGCCACTACTGCGGGCGCTTGCTCTCCTTCGCCGCCAGCAAGGTGCCCGATCACCAGGGCCGGGAGGATGTGGTTCAGGAGACGTTCTTCGGGGCAGTGCGCGGCATCCAGAGCTTCAATCGCGCCTATGGGTTTCAGCAGTGGCTGTTCGGAATCTGCCGCAACCGCTCCATCGACTACCTGCGGCGTCGCAAGTTGGTGACCTCCTCTTCCCTGGCCGCGGACGAGGACGACCGCGGCGATCCCCTCGATCGCATCGCACCGGACCAGGAGACGCCCAGCGCCATCGTGGGCACGGACGATACCCGCGAGGCTGGCAAGCGACTGCTGGCGGACACCCTGCGCGAATGGGTCCAGGAAACCTGGCAGGCGGGCGAGTTCAAGCGCCTGATGATCCTCGAAGCCCTCTTCCACGGGGGCTGGCGTAACCGGGACACCTGGCAGCGCTTCGAGCTGAAGAACGAGACCACGGTGGCCGGCATCAAGTTCCGCGCCCTGAAGCGCCTGCGCGCCCTGGCCGTGGAACGGGATCCCGGTGGGGAGGTGCTCGCCTCCCTGGGAGATCTGGCCAGTGAGGGCGGTGCGGACATTGATGTGGGCGCGGTCTGGCGCGCGGCGCGCGTCTCCTGCCCGGCGCGCCATTGGCTGGCCCGCTTCCTGGATTCCACGGGGCCCCTTGAGGAGGGGCCGCGAGCCTTCATCGCCTTCCACCTCGATGAAATGAACTGCGAGGAATGCGCCGCCAACCTGGATGATCTGCGCGCCGGTGCCCGGGAGGCGGTCGAGCAACTCGTGGAGCGTGTCGGCGAATCCACTATCCAGTATCTGCGTTCACGCACGCTGCCGCCGGCGGAGTAGTCGGCCACGGGCCGCTCCCGGCACGGGGCGAGCTCAACCTGCAGCCGGCCAGTCCCCGCATCGACACCGGTGAGCCGGAGGCGCCGCCGGACCCGGACGGCATGCGGGCGGACATGCGGGCGCGTCCCTTCGATTGCAACGGGTGATGCACAGAGTTGGTCTCGGGCTTTGCCCGGCCTCCCAATCCGGGGGACCCCGGATCGGTGGGGCCCAATCGCCGTGCCCGGGGTTCTGCCTCCCCCCGCTGGGAATCCTGAGGTCTCTGGGAGGGCTCCGATCCGCGCAGCGGGTCGGAACCCGACATCTCCTGCCTTGATTACCGCGGCTGGTAAGGGGGCGCGGTGCAGCACTGCCAGGCCCGCCTGGGGTAGGATGGCGGCATGCTTACACTTGTCTCAGCCCTGGCCCTGGCCCTGGTCAGCACCCCTCTCACTTCGCCCGGCGGCAAGTTGGACACGGCCCTGGACGCAATCCGTGCCGACCACATCAGCGCTGACCTGCACTTCATCGCCTCCGATGACCTGGGTGGGCGGGACACGCCGAGCGCCGGGTTGCGTACGGCGGCCCGTTTCATCCGGGCGCGTCTGATGCGCCTGGGATTCACGCCGGGAGCGCGGGATGGCTTCTTCTACACCTACGAGTTGGGCTGGCTGCAGGCCAAGCTGGAGGAGTGCGGGGCCAGGCTGCTGAGTGCCGGAGGGGGCGAGAGAAAGTGGGAGCTCGGGAGCGACTACTACCTGGATCGGACCGGGGATTTCGCGGATCAGGAAGTGAGCGGTCCGGTTGTCTTTGGCGGTGACGGGGACCGCGGCGATTTGGAAGACCTGGCCCTCGCAGGCAGTTGGGTGTTGCTGCGGGACGGCGGGCGCTCCCTGAGGCTCACCGCCCGCCGGGTGCGCGAGGCCGGGGCGGCGGGTCTGTTGGTGGCGCCCGTGGAGGACTATCGCGGGAAGTCCTATGACCAACGGTTTGCCAGGACGATGACCTCCCTCATGCAGGGGCGAGGCCGGCACCTGGATCCCCGGGGCGAGCGGCCGGACGCGCCGGCGGCGAGTTTCCCCACCCTGTACCTGGGTAGGCTGGCGGTGGCTGATCTGCTGGGGGGGCGCAGCCTGGAGGAACTCCCCATAGGCGAGCAGCTGGCCGAGGAGTTCACGGAACGTCGCACGCTGGTGGAGCCCGATGGGCGGCTGGATGTGGAGAATGTCTGTGGTCTGTGGCCCGGCAGCGATCCAGAGTTGAAAGACGAAGTGCTGATTGTCTCCGCCCACTATGACCATGTGGGCACGAGCCGGGGCGAGATCTACAACGGAGCCGATGACAACGGCTCGGGCACCTGTGGCATGTTGGCCTTGGCGGAGGCGTTAGAGCTTCACGGGCCCCTGCGGCGCACGGTGCTCCTGATGTGGGTCTCAGGCGAGGAGAAGGGCCTGTGGGGCTCGGAAGCCTGGAACGCGGCACCCTGGCTGCCGGAGGGGGCGCGCGCCGTGGCGGATATCAACATCGACATGATCGGACGCAACGCACCGGATGAACTCTTCGTGACACCCACGCGCAAGCTGGGCCAGGCCTACAACGGTCTCGTGCGCCTGGCAGAGTCGCTGGCCCAGAGCGAGGGCTTCGGTCCGCTCAAGAGCGCCGATGCCTACTACCGGCGCTCGGACCACTACAACTTTATCCAGGCCGGCATTCCGGCGGCCTTTCTCTTTGCGGATGTGCACGCGGACTACCACAAGCCGACGGACACGGTGGAGAAGATCAACTTCGACAAGATCCGTCGCGTGACGCGCCTCGTGCTGCGCATGCTGGACGGCTTACAGGCTGACGAGCTGGACATCTGATATCCAGGAACGAAGACCATGTCTCTCATTGGAAAACGCATCGCCGTCATCGGTTACGGCACCATGGGGCAGGCCCTGGTGGGCGCCCTCCTCTCTGACGGCGCCGTGGCGGCCACTGATCTGACTGCCACCGTGGGACACCAGGAAAGCGCCGAGCGCTTGGATGCAGAGCATGAGTTCAAGGTGGGCACGGACAACGCCGCCACCGTGGCCGCAGCCGATCTGGTCCTGCTCTGCGTCAAGCCCGGCGTCCTGCGGCGTGTGCTGGCGGATCTCAGGGAGGCCGGGGCCCTGGACCACGGCCCGCTTTTGGTTTCCATTGCCGCCGGCGTCTCCACCGGCGAGCTGGAACAGCTTGCCGGTGGCGAACTGGCGGTGGTACGTGCCATGCCCAACACACCCTGCCTGGTGGGGGCGGGCATGAGCGTGCTCGCAGCGGGCAGCCGTGCTGACTCCACTCACCTGGATGTGGCAGAGGCCCTGCTCTCCCCTCTTGGGAGTGTCCTGTGCCTCGACGAGGAACACATGAACGCGGTCACTGGCCTCTCCGCCTCCGGCCCGGCCTTCGTCTACCTGATCATCGAAGCCCTCTCGGAAGGCGGCGTGATGGTCGGCCTGCCGCGCAAGGTGGCCGTCGAACTAGCCGCCCAGACGGTGCTCGGCGCTGCCCGCATGGTCCAGGAAACCGGTCGCCACCCGGCGGCCCTGAAGGACGATGTCACGACCCCCGCCGGCTGCACGATCTCCGCCCTGCTCTCCCTGGAAGACGGCCGCCTGCGCTCGGTCCTGGCCCGCGGCGTACAGGAAGCCGCCCGGGCCGCCTCGCAACTGTGAGGTGAGCGGCGGCCGCGCGCGTCGGCCACCGGCGGTGCGCTGAATGTGCCGGTTTTCCTGTCCCCTCCGAGGGAAGTTGACTCTCTGCCTCATGAGGCGCGCTACTGCGCTTCATATCGCAAAGCTCAAAAAAGGAGAATCCCATGCGCGTTGCATTGTTCTTGACCTGTGCCCTCTCCGGGCTGTTCGTTTCCCAGGCCCAGGCCCAGGCGGAGGAGTACTTCGTCTTTCATCCGGCCAGCATCCAAGCTGCCATCGATGGAGCTCAGCCCGGCGACCGCATTCTCGTGGGCCCGGGCACCTATGGCGAGGTGCTGGATTTCGCTGGCAAGCGCCTGGAGCTGGTGGCCACGGCCGGACCACTTCAGACCACCATCGATGGCAGTGGCCATGGCAACACGGTCATCCTGGTCGAGGCCGGAGAGCCGGAAGGCACACTGATCGCTGGCTTTACACTGACCGGCGGGGCCGGCCGTCCCCATGGTTCTTCCTATGGCTACGATTACTACGGAGGCGGGCTCTACGCGAACGGCGGCGCGGTCGTACGCCTTGAGGACTGTGTCATCGTCGACAACGCCTGGGGCACCGGCACCTTCGCCGGAGGTGTCTACTCCGGCGGCAGCGGAACCCACGTGAGCCTTGTGGATTGCGTCATCGCCCATAACCGGGCCTGGGCCTCCGGCGGGGCGACACTGGTGGACTGGTACGGCACCATGTCCTTCGAGTCCTGCACAGTCTACGGCAACAGCTCCGATAACTTCTTCGGCCACCAGGGCGGCATCTCCATGGCGAACTACGGCACGGTGGATGTCCACGACACGATTGTCTGGGCCAATGAGGGCGCGGACATCGGTGCCTTCGGGGCGCCCTATAACCAGGGCACCCACGCAGCAGTCAGCTACAGTTGCGTCGAGGGCGGCTACGCCGGCGCGAACAACATCTCCTCCGATCCCTTCTTCGCCGACACGGAACAGTACCGGCTGCTGGCTGCATCGCCCTGTGTGGACAGCGGTGATCCTGCGGGAACATGGGATGGCGATGGCAGCCCGCCGGATCGCGGTGCCCGTCACCTGGCATGGACTGGGGCGGCGACACCCTTCGCCTACTGCGAGGGCAAGCTCTCTTCCGCCGGTTGCCTGGCAACCCTGGGCTTCGCTGGCAGTGCCAGCTTGGGTGGTGAGGATGACTTCCACGTGCTGGGCGGGGAGCTCCAGAATCAGCAGTTCTGCGGCCTGATCTTCTCCCTGGCACCGGACAAGGCACCCTTTGCCGGAGCATCCATGTGTATCGCCGAGCCTTTCACCATCCTGGGAGTCCAGCACACTGGCGGAACGTCGCTCCCCGCCGGTGACTGTTCTGGCACGGTCGACTTCCACCTGCCCCAGACTACGCTGGCGGCCTTCGGTGGAGTAGGAATGCAGTTCTTCGTCCAGGCCTGGTTCCGCGATGCGGCCCATTCGGATGGCAGTGGCCTGGGAGTCTCCGCCGCCCTGGGCGTAACCCTGCTCCCGTAGGCGTCCAAGAGCGCTCTACGCGGCGCGCCCCGAGCTCGATGACTGGGGCGCGTCGCAGGCCGGCGCAGCTAGTCGAAGAAGCCGGCCCGGTGGTACTCGAGGTAGATCTCGACAAACCGGCCAGCTTGCTCCTGATAGCGCGTACCGAAGGCCTGGATCAGGAGGTGGCGCACGATGGTGGTGCTGGCGCGGGCGTCGCCGCCGAGGATCAGCGCTCCGTAGGCACCACCGCCGGCGGCTGCGATGCGGCTCATGGTGTCCGCCGTTTCCTTGGGAATGCCCCCCCGGCCCACGGCGATGGCGGAGGTCACGAAGGGGCGATTGGCGCCGGTTGATGTGCGCCGGGAGCCCGGGGCCGGACCCTCCCGCGGGCTCTGGCCAAAGGGCTCTTCGAAGGCGGCCCGGGCCAGTTCGACGGCCTCCGGCAGGGCCTCCTCATGGGCCGGTGCATCGCCGATCAGGAGCACGATCTTGTTGGCCTTGGGAGTCCAGCCGCGATTCGGATCGAGGGCCATGGCGAGGCCCAGCTCCACACGTTCGGGGATATCACCTCCTCCCTCAGCCACCAGGCGTCCGAGGGCTTTTTCCACGGAGTCCACCTTGTCCGAGAGCTTGCGGATCACTTCGGCTGCGGGCACCGGCTCTCCAAGATCCTTGTAGTGAACCAGGCCCAGCCTGAGATCCGGGGCGATGCCCTTCAGGAGCGCCAGGATGTCCGCCAAGCCATCGCGGGCGGCGTCGATCGTCTCCTGCATGCTGCCCGTGGAATCGATGCAGACCATCACCTCCAGGCCGTCCTGGGAGAGGTCGAAGGCACGCTCCACCATGGTGCCGACAAGGGTCTCCTGGGCCAGCTCCGACAGGTACCAGCCCTCCGGAGGCCAGGCCAGGGGCGCGTAGGTCTTGCGCTCCTTGGACCAGAGACGTTTCCAGCCCTTGGCATCCAGTTCGCCGGCCTGCGGGAAGATGCGGGCCAGGACTTCCACGACACGTCCGGCGTAGAACTCATTTTTCTCTCCGAGTTCCTTTTTGACCAGGCGCTCCACGAGTTTATTGCTCGCCACATAGGGCAGCAGTTCAGGCAGCGTTCCGCGCAGGGCCTCCAGGCCGAAGGCCTTCAGCTCGTCATCCTTGGACTCGAGCGCGTCCAGGATCATCGGAGTACCAACCGGATGCCAGTTTTCGCCTAGCGAACTCAGGGCGATGCCGCGCAGTGCCCAATGGTCCGCCCGTTCGAAGGCGACCACATAACTGCGCGTGACCGGTTCACGGGGAATCTCCTGGGTGGGCAGGGCTGTCGACAGGAGGAGCAGGGCCGGAAGAAACATCACTCCCCGGTTATAACAACCTCTGCTGATCGCGCTCCTGGGCGCTTTCCTTCAATCCCGCAGGGCCGACTGGGCGGCGGCCAGGCGGGCGATGGGCAGGCGGTAGGGGGAGCAGGAGACGTAGTCGAGGTTCAGGTGATGGCAGAAATCAATGGAGGCCGGGTCGCCGCCGTGCTCGCCGCAGATGCCGATCTTGAGGCCCGCGCGGGCGCCACGGCCATCGGCCACGGCGATCTCCATCAGGCGTCCGACGCCGGCGGTGTCCAGGCTGGCGAAGGGATCACCGGGCATGATCTCCTCATCCACATAGATGGGGATGAACTTACCCGCGTCGTCGCGGCTGATGCCCCAGGTGGTCTGGGTCAGGTCGTTGGTGCCGAAGGAGAAGAACTCGGCCTCGGCGGCGATGGCGCCGGCGGTCAGGGCGGCCCGCGGCAGTTCGATCATGGTACCCACGAGATAGGGGAGGCGCATCTTCTTGCGCTTGAAGACCTCCTCGGCGGCGGCGTGCGTGATGGCGGCCTGGGAGGCCAGCTCGGCGGCGTCGCCGACCAGCGGAATCATGACCTCGGGCCGCGGCTTCTTGCCCGTCTTCTTGGCCACGTTGCAGGCGGCCTCGAAAATGGCGCGCGCCTGGACCTGGGTGATCTCGGGGTAGGTGATGCCCAGGCGGCAGCCGCGGTGGCCGAGCATGGGGTTGGACTCGGCCAGGGAGTCGACCTTGTTGCGCAGCTGTTCCGCGGGCACGCCCATGCTGCGCGCCAGCTCGCGAATGGCGTCGTCATCGTGGGGCAGGAACTCGTGCAGGGGCGGGTCGAGCGTGCGGATCGTGACCGGGCGCGTGCCCATCTCCTTGAAGATGCCTTCGAAGTCCCTGCGCTGCAGGGGCAGCAGGCGTTTCAAGGCCGCCTTGCGCTCGGCGAGCGTGTCCGAGAGGATCATCTCGCGCACGGCGTCAATCTTGCCCTCGCCGAAGAACATGTGCTCCGTGCGACACAGGCCGATGCCCTCGGCGCCAAAGGCCACGGCGGTCTTGCACTGGTCCGGCTGGTCGGCGTTGGTGCGCACCCTGAGGCGGCGGGCTCCGTCCGCCCAGCGCATGATGCGGCTGAAGCACTTCCAGGTCTGACCGGCCTGGGCCTTTTTGGCCTTGGCCTTGGTGCCGAAGAGGGCCGTGTCCACTTCGGATGGCTGCGTGGCCAGGCGCCCGTTGATGACCTCGCCGGTGGTGCCGTCCAGGCTGAGCCAGTCGCCCTCCTCCAGGATCGTGTCACCCACGCCCATGACCCAGTCGTGGTAGTTGACCATCAGCTCGCCGGCGCCGGCCACACAGACCTTGCCCATCTGGCGCGCCACCAGGGCCGCGTGGCTGGTCATGCCGCCGCGGGCGGTCAAGATGCCTTCGGCGGCCTGCATGCCCTTGATGTCCTCCGGAGAAGTCTCGATGCGTACCAGGATCACCGGCTCGCCCTTGGCGGCCAGTTCCACGGCGCGCTCCGGCGTGAAGACGATACGTCCCGTGGCGGCGCCGGGGCCGGCGTTCAGCCCAGTCGTCATGACGCGCCCGTCGCGCCGTGTGGCGGCTTGTTCGTCCGCATCGAAGACCGGCTGCAGGAGCTGGTCGAGGGCCGCAGGTTCCACGCGCAGCAGGGCCTCCTCCTTGGTGATGCGCTTCTCGCGCACCATGTCCGTGGCGATGCGCACGGCGGCGAAACCGGTGCGCTTGCCGGCGCGGCACTGGAGCATGAAAAGGCGTCCGGACTCGATGGTGAACTCGATGTCCTGCATGTCCCGGTAGTGATCTTCGAGCAGTTTCTGGATGCGTAAGAGCTCCTTCCACGAGGTGGGTGCCACGGCGGCCAACTGGTCGATTGGCATGGGCGTACGAATGCCCGCCACCACATCTTCACCCTGGGCGTTCATCAGGAACTCGCCGTAGAAGATGCGCTCACCGGTGGCTGGGTCGCGCGTGAAAGCCACGCCCGTACCGGAGTCCTCGCCCATGTTGCCGAAGACCATGGTCATCACATTGACCGCCGTACCCCAGTCGCCGGGGATGTTGTTCATCTCGCGGTAGGCGATGGCGCGCTCCGTGTTCCAGGAGCCGAAGACAGCGCCAATGGCGCCCCAGAGCTGGGCCTCGGGTTGCTCCGGGAAGGCCTTGCCGGTGGCCTTGCGCACGATTGACTTGAAAGTGGCGACGAGCTCCCGCAGGTCGTCGGCACTGAGGTCCGTGTCCTCCTCGACGCGGCGCTTCTTTTTCATGGCCTCAAGAGCCTCGGAGAAGGGTGCCACCTCCTTGCCGGCCTCGGCCTTGACCCCCAGCACCACATCCGCGTACATCTGCACGAAGCGCCGATAGGCGTCCCAGGCGAAGCGCTCGCTGCCGGAGCGCTCGGCCAGGCCGACGACCGTCTTGTCGTTGAGGCCCAGGTTGAGCACCGTGTCCATCATGCCGGGCATGGAGACACGCGCGCCCGAACGCACGGAAAGCAGGAGCGGGTTTTGCGCATCGCCGAAGCGCTTCTTCATGGACTTCTCCACGCGGGAGAGGGCCTTTGAAACAGCCTGCTTGAGCCCCGCCGGATAGCGTCCACCTGCCCGGTCGTAGGCCGTGCAGACTTCGGTCGTGATGGTGAAGCCCGCGGGCACCGGCAGGCCCAGGCGGCACATCTCCGCCAGGTTGGCACCCTTGCCGCCGAGCAGGTTCCGCCGGGTGCGATCGCCGTCAGCCTTGCCATCGCCGAAGTAGTAGACGGTGCGGGCGCCGCGGGCCTTGCCCGCCGAGCGTGTGGAAGTGGCTGCCATGGTAATCCTGTGAAGGGAATGGGGGACGCTGGAGTGGAGGACCGGGGGGGGCGGGCATGGTAATGAAGAGGCCCGGGCCCCATCCAGCGGCGCCTCCCGGTTCGTGGGTTACAGAATCGGCAATCTACCGCTGGGACTTCAGGGCTCGGGGAGATCGATGCGGTTGATCTTCCATTCGCCGCCGAGGCGCACCTCCGTGGGTTGGGAGGTCGGGGCCGGTAAACGGATCTCGAGGTCCGGGCTGCCGGCTTCCCGCACGAGCAACTGGCCGAGGTCGGGGACCAGGGCGTCGTCCAGCAGCTCCTCCCCTGCCCACATCTCCCAGAAGTCCTCGCGCACCAACTCCACGATCAGGGTATCGCCGGCCACCTCGGCCTCCAGCAGGGCGCTCTTGCCCCGCATGGTGATGGTCCCCACGCTGGCCCGGGAGAGGAAGGTGCGCAACAGTGGCTGGCGGGCCAGGAGCTGCTCACGGAATTCGCGGTAGGTGATGGCGCTGAGGCCTTCGCGGGCCTTGAAGGCGCCGGAGAAGCAGCGGTATTCGAGGCCCGGTTGGTGGCCGTTGGCGAAGGCCGTGCGGAAGGTGCCAAAGGTCTGGGCCGGGCTGCGGAAGCCCACCGCCAGCCAGTCATCCGCCTTGGGCACCGAGGGGCAGGCGCAAAGCCCGGCGAGCAGCAAGGGGAGCGTCAGTACCCTGAGCCGGACCATTTTGAGGGGAACCATGGGCTCACTATAGGGGTCTGTGCCATGCCATCCCATTGTCCATGGCGGTCCGGGGGGCCGGGGGCAGGCCGGGATGGCAGCAGGGGCTCGGGGCTGGCGGGGGCGGGCAGGGGCGGCTGCTGAGCCCCCGGTGGGCCCCGGCCATCCCCGGGGCTGCGACGTTTTTTTCTATTGGGGCCCGCCGCCGGCCAAAAAGAGCCGTAGAGGCCCTTACCAGTCTCAAACAGTATTCCAACTCCCGGTCCTGTCCGGGGCACCCCCCTGCCGATTGGGGTAGGATAACCATAAGACTCTCCCGCCCGTACCAGCTTCTCGCCAGCCTTCAACCGCTTAACCGTGAGCATTTTGCTCCACCCGCGTGCCATGACTCTGTCCTCGATCCAGTCCATCACCCGCCAGTTCCCCTGTCTGCTGCTCCTCGTTGCCTGTAGCGCCGAGCAGGCCGCACCCCCGTCCTCCGCGGGTCCGGTGGACGGCGCTGTCACGGCGGTGGCCCCCCAGGACGAGGCCCACTCCGCCGGCGCCGAGAAGGCGACCGGCGGCGCCCTGAGCCAGGCTGACCTGACCCCGGTAACCAAGCCCTCCGTGGATGAGCTGCGCCCCGGCGAGGGGGAGCTCAAGCAGAAGGTGGTCGATGCCACCCTGGCCGCCAAGGAGCAGGCCCGGATCGACGCCAAGGGGCTGGGCATCGCGGTCACGGGCAACGAGGGCATCGACCCGGGCGCCAAGCTCGAATACACCTTCGGTTCCGAGAAGCACGACTTCGGCAAGGTGACCCAGGGCGCGGTTCTCGATCACACCTTCTCATTGAAGAGCGCCGGCACCAGCGACCTCGTCATCCGCCAGGCCAAGCCCACCTGCGGTTGCACCGTGGCTCAGGTGGTGGTGGAGAACGACGCCGGAGAGATGGTGACCTACAACTTCGGTGACCCCATTCCCCCGGGACGCAAGATCGAGCTGGAGGCCACCCTGGCCACCAAGTCCAAGCGCAACAACGCCTCAAGTCGTATCAACATCGCCGCCAACGAGCCGCGCAAGACGATCCAGTTGTCCCTCTCGGCTTTCGTCGAGCCCTATTTCAATATCACGCCGACCTTCGTGAACTTCGGCGAGATCTCAGACGACGCGGAATTGGAGAAGATCGTCGATTTCCGCACGGCCAAGGGCCAGAGCGTCTTGCTGACCCTCGACAACTCCCGGGTGCGCGTCATGCCCCAGGGGCTTGACATCTCTCTGGACGCGGTCAAGCCGGATGAGCATGGCAAGTCAACCCACTGGCGGGCGACGGTCAAGCTCGGCCCCGGCCTCAAGGAAGGCACGGTCAGTTACCCCCTCAAGGTGCTGAGCGATGTGCCCATCGAGGAGGTCGACGACGGCCATGGACATGACAAGCCCGGCGCCCACGGGGCCGCCCCCGGCGTGCAGACGGCCACGGCCAACATCAGCGCCCGCGTGCGCGGGGTGATCACCTACAGTCCGGCCTTCGTCTCCCTCGGCATCCTGCGGCCGGGACTGGTGCTCTCGCGCACGGTGCGCATCACCTGTCACGACCCGGAGTTCGAGCTCGGCTCCCCCGAGGTCACCCTGGGCCCCTTCCAGAACCGTGAGTTCACCTACGGCGAGTACTTCAGCTTCACCACGCGGCCCGTACCCGGGCAGAAGGCGATTGATGTGGAGCTGCGCCTGGACGGCCTGCCCGAGGGGTCCGACGGAAACTTCAAGGCCATGATGCATGTGGCCGTGGGGCATCCCTCGAAGGAGAGCGTTGAGGTCATCGTCTCCGGTGTGTGTCGCTCCGGCGTGACGGCCGGGGCCGGGCGCCCGCCGGTGTCCGGCGTCAGCGGCGTGAAAAATGCCGCGGGCAAGAAGCTGCCGGTACCCAAGTAGGGCGGCTTTCAGGCGTGTGATCGGATTCTGAGCCGTGGGCCTGGCCCGCAATCCTGGAACGCCTCTCCGGTTGTGGATCGTCAGCGCCGTCGACCGTAGGCTAGGATCGCTGGGCAACTTTCCCCGCGCCCCGCGGTAGGGCGTCCACGCCCCACCCAGTGCCCCTGCCTTGACCCAACCCCTCGGTGAACTCCTAGTCGCCTCCGGCGCGGTAAACGAATCACAGATTCGCGAGGCCATCGGTCTGCAGCAGGGCGGCGGCATGCGCCTGGGGGAGGCCCTGGTGCGCCTGGGACACACGGATGAGACGACCGTGACCCGGACCCTGGCCAAGCAGCAGGGCATGCCCTTTGTGGATCTCTCCAAGGGCCGCGTGGCGGCGGAGATCATCGAGCGCATCCCCGCAGATGTGGCCCGGGAGCAGGGCATCGTCCCCTTGACTGAGAAGAACGGCCGCCTGGTGGTGGCCGTGGACGATCCCTTCAAGCGCATCGTCGCAGACCAGCTCTCGTTCCTGATAGGCGGCGAGGTGGCCTGCGCCCTGGCGACACCGGAGGCCTTGAAAATGGCCCTGGCGCGCTACTACGGAGCCGGGGCCGAGGCCGGAGATGAGGCCGGCGTGGCGGCCAGCATGGGAACCGACGAGCAGGGTGATGACGCGCCGATCATCCGGCTCGTGACACGCATGTTCCGAGACGCCCTAGAAGCGCGGGCCAGCGACATCCATGTGGAACCGGGCCACGGACGCCTGCGCGTGCGCTACCGGGTGGACGGCATCCTGCGCGATGTGGCCGAGCACCCGGAGCACCTGGCGGCGCCGCTCCTGAGCCGCCTCAAGATCATGGCCAGCATGGACATCGCCGAAAAGCGCAAGCCCCAGGACGGGCGCATCGGCTTGACCATCGACGGGCGTCCCATTGATGTGCGCGCCTCGATTCTGCCCGCCAGCTACGGAGAGTCCATGGTCATGCGCCTGCTCGATCGCTCCGCTGGCCTGCTGTCCCTCAAGGACCTCGGTTTTTCCGGTCCGGCCATGGAGTGGTTCGGCAATGTCATCCGTCACCCCCACGGCATCTGCCTGGTGACCGGCCCCACGGGCTCGGGCAAGACGACCACGCTCTACGCTGCCCTGGCGGAACTCAACCGTCCGGATATCAAGATCATCACCGCCGAGGATCCCGTCGAGTATCACATCTCCGGCATCAACCAGGTGCAGGTCTCGCCGCGTATCGGCCTCAGCTTCGCGCGCATCCTGAAGTCCATGCTGCGCTGCGCCCCGGACGTGATCCTGGTGGGGGAGATCCGCGACTTGGAGACCGCGGAAATCGCTATCCAGGCGGCCCTCACCGGGCACCTGGTCTTCTCCACCCTGCACACCAACGACGCCGCCGGCGCTCTGACGCGCCTCTCCGACCTGGGCGTCAAGCCATTTCTGGTCTCCGCCTCGGTCCAGGCCATCGTCGCCCAGCGTCTGGTGCGCAGCCTGTGCCCCGATTGTCGCGCTGCCTATCCGCCGGCACCGGAGGAGGCCCGCGCCCTGGGCCTGGATGCGGCCAGCATCGCTGGGCACTCCTTCTACCGTCCGGCCGGCTGCCGCCTGTGCGAGGGCACCGGTTACCGGGGACGGGCGGGGCTCTTTGAGCTATTGTCCATGGACAACGAGATGCGTGAGGCCACCTTCCGGGGGGACAGCCTGGAATCCATCCGGCGCACCTCCCAGGCCACCGGCGCCCTCCAGCCGCTGCTCAGTGACGGTGCCCGCAAGGTGCTGGAGGGTACCACCAGCCTGGAGGAGGTACTGCGCGTCACGCGCAACGAGGGAGAGTCCTGAACCATGCCGCCCGAGCCCAGCCAACTACTCATGCATAAGGAACCGTCATGACGCGCTCCCAGGAACTGATGACCATGGCCATCGAGGTCGGCGCCTCCGATTTGCACCTCAACCCGGGGCGTCCGCCGGTGGCACGCATCCGCGGGGGTCTGGTGTCCATGGGCGCTGATGTGCTGACCGATGGGGATGTAGAGGGCCTCTGCCGCGAACTGTGTGACGAGCGCCATTGGCAGGAGGCGGAGGAGGGCGGCACCACGGACTTTGGCCTGGCCCACACGGACGGCAACCGCTTTCGCGTCAGCGTCATGCGCCAGCGCGGGCGCTACACCGCTGTCCTGCGCCTGATCCCTTCGCAGCTACTCTCCTTTGACAAGATTGGTCTGCCGGAAACCTGCATTGACCTGCTCAAGCGCCCACGCGGCTTGATACTGGTCACCGGCCCAACGGGCTCGGGCAAGACGACCACCCTGGCCTCCATGGTGGATTGGATCAACCATCACCTGGACCGGCACATCGTGACCATCGAGGATCCCATCGAGTACTACCACAGCCACGGCCTGGGAGTGGTTACCCAACGGGAGATCGGCGCCGATGTGGAGGGTTTCCCCGAGGCCATGCGGCGCGTCCTGCGCCAGGATCCGGATGTGATCATGCTGGGGGAGATGCGGGACCTGGAGACTATTTCCGCCGCCATTACAGCCGCGGAGACCGGCCACCTGGTTTTCGGCACCCTGCACACCACTGGCAGCGCCCGCACCGTGAACCGCATTATCGACGCTTTTCCGGCCAACCAGCAGGAGCAGATCCGTGCCCAGTTGAGCGTCTCCCTGGTGGCGGTCATCTCGCAGATCCTGCTGCCCACGGCGGACGGCAAGGGCCGCGCGGCGGCCTTCGAGGTGATGATCAACAACAACGCCATCGGCAACCTGATCCGCAAGAACGAGACGAACAAGATCCAGTCTACGATCCAGACCTCGCGCCGGACGGGCATGGTGACCCTGGATGACTTCCTCTACGACCTGGTCCAGAACGGGCGCATCAGCCGCGAGGTAGCCTTGGAGGGCAGCCAGGATCCCCGTGACCTGGAGGCGCGTCTGTGAGCGCGGAGGGCGGTGCAGGGGGGCGGCGGCTGCTCGGCCAGATCATCAAGGAGCGCGGCGCCGTACGCGAGGGCCAGGTACAGGAGGCGCTGGAGGAGCAACGCAAGCACGGCGGGCTGATCGGCCAGTGCCTGGTGGAGCTAGGCCATTGCACGTCCGGGGATGTCAGTGCGGCCCTGGCGGAGCAGGCGGGCATGGAGACCGTGGACCTGGCCACGGGCACGCCGATGGCCGAGGCCCTTGAACTGGTGGACGGTTCAACGGCCCACGCCTTCTGTGTGCTGCCCCTGCGCCTGGAGGGGGATGTGCTCACGGTGGCCCTGGCCGATCCCCTCAACACGGCGGTCCTGCAGGATCTCTCGTTCACCACGGGCATGGATGTGCGCGGGGCCGTGGCACAGGAGGATTTGCTGCGCACCAAGGTGAGCGAGCACTACGGCGAGGAGACTTCCCTGGCGGATGCCATCGCCGCCGCCGCGGCGGCCCAGGGGGCGGGTGATATGGACCCGGAGACCGCCGCCGCCAGCCTGCCGGTGGTACGCCTTTTGAACTCCCTTCTGCACCGCGCCGTGCGCGACCGCGCCAGCGACGTGCACTTCGAGGTTTTTGAAGATGCCTTCCGCATCCGCTACCGCGTGGACGGATCGCTCTACGAGGTTGAAGCACCGCCGGCGCACCTGGCTCTGCCGCTGGTCAGCCGCATCAAGGTCATGAGCGACTTGGACATCACCGAGACGCGTCTGCCCCAGGACGGTCGCATCGAGCTGGCCATCGACGGTCGGCCGGTGGACCTGCGCGTGGCCACGCTCCCGGGCGTCTCCGGCGAGGGCTGCGTGATGCGTGTCTTGGACCGCAGCGCCGTGAACCTCAGCCTGCCGGCCCTGGGCCTGGGCAGCGACGAGGAAGAGGAGCTGCGCGCCCTGACGCGCCTGCCCCACGGCATCATCCTGGTCACCGGCCCCACGGGTTCCGGCAAGACTACGACCCTCTATGCCATGCTGACCGAGGCCAGCCGGCCGGAGATCAAGATCATCACCACCGAGGATCCGGTGGAGTACGACATCGATGGCATCGTACAGGTGCCGGTCAACGAGGATATCGGTGTGACCTACGCGGCGGTCTTGCGCACGGTGCTGCGTCAGGATCCGGACATGATCCTGATCGGCGAGGTGCGCGATCCGGAGACCGCCGCCGTGGCGGTGGAAGCCAGCTTGACCGGCCACCTGGTCTTCTCCACCGTCCACACCAACGACGCCCCGAGCACGGTTACGCGTCTGGTCGACATGGGCGTGGCGCCTTTTCTGATCACCGCCACCCTGGAAGCCGTCGTGGCCCAGCGCCTGCTGCGTACCATCTGCCTTGAATGCCGCACGTCCTATGACCCGGATGACGAGGTGCTCATGCAGCTCGGTCCCCACGCAGAGGCCCTGCGCGGCAGCCCCTTCTACTACGGCAAGGGCTGCGAAGAGTGTCACCACACGGGCTACCGGGGACGGGTGGGCATCTTCGAGGTCATGCGCGTGGATCAACCCATGCGCACGGCTATTCTCGATGGAGACTCCTCCGAGGAGTTGCGGCGCGCGGCCATCGCCGGAGGCATGCGCACCCTGCGGGAGAGTGGCCTGCGCATGGTTACGGAAGGGCGCAGCACCATCGAGGAAGTGCTGCGGGAAACCGGGATTTGATGTCCGCGGCCGGGAGTTCGTCTTTCCTGTTACTGTTTCCAGAGCGCAGCGGGGGGTAGAGTCCCGCCCAGAACACCATGGCCAAGAAGATTCGCAGAAACACAGCGCGCGCCGAGCAGGCTGGGCCGGCGGCCGCCGCGGGCGGCGGCGCGGCGCGTCCCATTCGCATCGGCCGCGTCAAGGCCCAGCTCGTATCCGACTTCACCATTCAGCTGGCGACGCTTTCGGAGGCCGGTATCCCGGTCGTCAAGGCGCTCAGCATTCTCGAAGGCCAGACCAAACCCGGACCATTCAAGAACGTGCTGCGCAGTCTGGTGGAGGATGTCTCCGGCGGCACGCCGCTCTCCGAGGCCATGGGCAAGTTTGATGGCATCTTCGACCAGTTCTACTCGAGCATGGTGCGCGCCGGCGAGGCCGGCGGCGTGCTCGACCGCATCCTCAACCGCCTGGCCACGTTCCGTGAACGGGCGGCGGAGATCCGCTCGCGCGTCAAGGGCGCCCTGATCTACCCCAGCGTGATCGTGGTCGTGGCCCTCTCCGTGGTCAGCGCGGTGATCGTCTTCGTGATCCCCAAGTTCGAGGAGATCTTCACCTCCTTCGGCGTCACCCTGCCGGGGGTCACGCAGCTGCTGCTGGATCTCTCGGCCTTCATGATCAAGTGGTGGTATCTGGTCTTCGGTGTGCCGGTCCTCTTGGTCTTCCTGCACGGCGCGCTGATGCGCCGGGGCGGTGACTATCGCTATTCCATGCACTCCCTGCTGCTCAAGTTGCCGGGCCTCGGGGCGGTCGTGTCGCGTTCCCTGGTGGCTACCTTTGCGCGTACCTTCGGCACCCTGATCGAGGCTGGAGTGCCGCACCTCGACGCCCTTGAGATCGTGCGTGATGCCACTCAGAACGAGGTCCTGATGGCCGGCGTGGAGGACATTCGGCGCACCGTGCGTGAGGGTGAAGGCATCGCCCGGCCCATGGGTGACACGGGCCTCTTCGACGACCTGGTGGTCAACATGGTCGACGTGGGCGAGGAGACCGGCGAGCTCGATCGCATGCTGCTCAAGGTGGCGGATGCCTACGAGGTCCAGCTCGAACGGCGTATCGATGCCATGTTCAAGCTCCTGGAGCCGGCGCTCCTGATCGTCATGGCTGGCTTCGTGGGCTTCATTGTCGTGGCCCTCTTCATGCCTCTGATGGAGATCATGGGGCAGCTGGGTTCCGTCTGATGAACGCGCCACCTGTACCCGAACCAGAGCCCTCGCCGCGCACCTCCGGTGGCGTGAGGATTCCCCTGCGCCTGGGCGTCATATTGCTGGTGGCCGGGGTCAACCTGTCGGTCTTCGGCGCTGGCCTGGGGCTCCTGACGCGCAAGATGGCCGCGGATCGCCTGGAGCTGGCCCGGGAGCTGGCCGGCTTTGTCGAGTACACCATGCGCGCCTCGATCCAACCGGGGGGCGAGCTGAATGTGGCCCAGATCCTGCGCTGGCCCTATTGGCGGCACTTCCCGGACGCGGTCATCCTGGGCCGCGCCTGGACCACGAATGAGAGCGGGGACATCGAGCCCCAGGGTGTCTGGTTGAATCCCCTGGGGAGCGGCCAGCGGGGGGACGACTTTCCCGACCGGGAGGTGCTGCGCGCCATCGCCGAGGCCGCCGACTCGGGCCTCTCCAGCGCCGCCGCCGGCGGCCTGGCCCTGCCGATCTTCGCCCCCAACTCCTCCGGCAGCGGCGGGGGAACCAATGCCTGGGGCGGCTGCTGGTTTCCCTACCCCAATGCCGTGGACCGCAGCGAGCTGTTCATGAGCCTCTTGCCGGCCTTTCTGATCTCGACCCTGCTGATGACCTGGGTGACCTTCTCGGGCCTGCGGCGCTTCGTGCTGAGTCCCGTGCAATCCCTGGCCGGGGCCGCCCGGCGCGTCAGCGAAGGCGATTTTTCCGCACGCGTGACACCTCCGCGCCTCAAGGGTGAGATCGCCACGCTGATGGGCACCTTCAACGACATGGCCGGGCGCATCGAAGGCCACGACGCGGCGCTCCAGGAGGAGGTGCGCCGGGCCACGCGCCAGGCGCGGGCGGCGGAGGCCGCGGCCATGACCCAGCGACGCCTGGCGGCCACGGGGGAGCTGGCCGCGGGCATCGCCCACGAGATCAACAATCCCCTGGGGGGGCTCTTGAATGCCGTGGAGGTGCTCGCTGGCGGAGAGCTGGAAGGAGAGCACCGCCACCGCTATCACGACCTCTTGCGCTCGGGCCTGGAGCGCATCGGGCAGACCGTGGGCAAGCTCCTGCGTTTCACGCCCCGGCGCACGCAACCGGAGCGCCTCTCCCTGGCTGGGCCCGTGGAGGACTCCCTGGCGCTGGTCGCCCACCGGGCCCGGGCCCTGGGCGTGGAGCTGGTGCTGGTCGCGGATGGGGAACGGGGCGCCGCGGCCTCCCTGGCCCTGCGCTCCCTGCCGCCCATCCTGGGCGAAGCCAACGAGCTCGGCCAGGCGGTGCTCAACCTCTTGGCCAACGCCCTCGATGCCCTGGAGTCTCGCGGTCCCGGCGTGGCCGGCCAGGAGCCCTGGGTGCGGGTGTCGGTGGAGCGCTCGGCCATGGACCTCATGCTCCTCGTGGAGGACAACGGGCCCGGGCTGCCCGGCGAGCAACTGGAGCGGGCGCCGGATCTCTTCTTCACCACCGACGACAGCGGCCGGGGCAGCGGATTGGGCCTGGCCATCGTGTACCAGGTCGTGGCCGATCACGGGGGCGAGGTGCGCCTGACCAGCGAGGCCGGGGCCGGATTCAGGGTGGAAGTGCGCCTGCCGCTCGCCCCACAAGGTGCGCCGGAGGCGGCTCTCCCACCGCAGCACTCCGGGACGGGACCTGACGGAGCCGCTGGGCCTGATGGATCAGCTGGGCCTGGCGAGCCTGGTGGGATCGATGGACCTGCGTCTGCGGAACCGACGGGGGGTGAGGGCTGATGGATGCCCTGCTGCCCGTCGCCGTGGCCCTGGGCCTGCTCCTGGTTTCGGCCTTCTTCAGCGCCTCGGAGACCGCGCTCTTCTGCCTCGGGCCCGGCGAGCGCGAGGGCGCGGGCGACCGGGCGCGGCGCCTCTTGGAGCACCCGCGCGATCTCCTGGTCTCCGTCCTGCTCGGCAACCTGGTGGTAAACCTGGTCTTCTTTGCCCTGGTGCCGCGCCTGGCCAAAGGGGCAGGCTGGAGCCCCCTGGCCGCCGCCGCTGCCGCCCTGGCGGCCATCGTGCTCTGCGGCGAGATCCTGCCCAAGACCCTGGGTCTCAGGGCCCCCCGGGCCGTGGCGCGCCTGACGGCCCTGCCGCTCACGGTGGTGGTGGGCGCTCTGGCCCCGGCCCGGCGGGCGGCCAACGCCGTCATCGAAGTCATCCTGCGGGCCCTGGGAGAGTCGGGCAAGCCGGAGCAGGGCATCACCACAGAAGCCCTGGGGGAGGTGCTCGAGCGCAGCGCCGGCGAGGACCTGCACGCCGGCGAGGCGGACCTCTTGGCGGAGATCGTCGAACTCGACAGCATTCGAGTGCGGGAGATCATGACTCCGCGGGTGGATGTCACCGCCCTGGACCTCTCCGCGGGCGACACCTCCGCGGTGATCCGGCGGGCCCTCGCCGAGCGACGCTCCTGGCTGCCGGTGGTGGACGGTCAGGTGGATCGCGTGCAGGGCTGTGTGAAGGTGCGCGACCTCCTGCGTTGGCCCGAGCGGCCGGTGGATCAACTGGTGATGCCCGTCAAGTTCGTGCCGGAGGTGGCCTCGGCCCTGGACCTCTTGGATACCTTTCGGGAGGACCGCACCTCCGAGGCGGTGGTCGTCGATGAGTGGGGGGGCACGGCGGGCATTGTCACCGTGGAGGACATCTTCGAGGAGCTGGTGGGTGATCTGCGCACGGAAGAGGAGGGCCGCCAACCGGAGGTCGTGCCCCTGGGGGAAGGGCGCTTCCGCGTTTCGGGCCAGATTTCCATCCGTGACTGGAACGAGCTCTTCGGGCGCAAGCTGGTGCCCCGGGAGTTCGAGACCCTCGGCGGCCTGGTGCTGGCGCTGCTCGGGCGCATGCCCCGGGCCGGGGACCGGGTCACTACGGGCGGGCTGGAGCTTTTGGTGAACGAGGTGCGCGGGCGGCGCGTACACGAGGTTGACCTCAGGGTCCTGGGGGAGGAGGGCCAGTGAATACCGCTAGCACCCTCCTGCTACTCGGCCTGTGCATTGTCGCCTCGGCCCTCTACTCCGGCGTTGAAACCGGCTTCTACTCTCTCAGCCGTGTGCGCGTGGACATGGAGGCGCGCTCCGGCCGGCGCCGCTCGCGCCTGGTGCGCTGGCTGCTGCGCGATGAAACCGGCCTCCTGATCACTGTCCTGATCGGAAACAACCTGGCGGTGGAAGCGGCCACCCTCTCCGGCGACCGCCTGCTCGGCGCCCTTTCCGTGCCCGCCGCGGCCCATGAGCTGGTCCTGACCCTGGTGCTCTGCCCGGTGCTCTTCCTGCTGGCGGAGGCCCTGCCCAAGGAGATGTTCCGCCGACGGCCCCACGGCTTGTGCGGGGCGGCGGCGCCCTTCCTGGCGGTCTCCCGCGTTTGCTATTGGCCTTTTGCCCGGCCCCTGCGCCTCCTGGCAAACCTGGTCCAACGCCTCTCCGGCGTGCCCGCCCGGGACCTTTCCACTTTTGGGACGCGCCAGGCGGTGCTCGACATGCTGGAGGAGGGCGAGCGCACCGGGGCCCTGGGCGAGGGGGCCGGGCGCCTGGCCCGCAATGCCCTGCGCCTGCGTGGCACTCCGATCCGGTCGATAATGGTGCCCTGGGAGCAGATCCAGGTGCTGCGCCTGGGGACCGGGGACCTGCTCACGGTCCTGGCCGAGTGCCCCTACAGCCGCATTCCCGTCCTGGACGGGGGGGGGCGAGTCAGCGGCTATGTTCACCAGCTCGAATCCCTGATCGCGGCGCGGGAACAGTCCTCGGGGGTGGCGGGTGATGTTGGGGAGCCCGGAAAAGAGGGGGAGAAACCGGGTGAGGACCTCCCCGGGCGCCTGCGCCCCCTGCTCTTTCTGGATCCGGAACTCGGCGTGGATGCGGCCCTGGCCCGGCTGCGCCTGCGGGGGCAGCGCCTGGCCGGCGTGGGCAGCGCCGAGGAGCCCCTGGGCCTGATTACCCTGAAGGACCTCCTGGAGGAGATTTCCGGCGACCTGGCGGGCATGTGAGGTCCCGGACATCCCGCCCACAAGCCCGGCAAGTTCTGGCGCAACACAAGCCAGGCAGTAGGATATGCAGCCCCTTCCGGGCCGGAGCCGATTCCCGCCGAGCACATAGAGCACAGCAGCATGTCACCCCAAGCACCTACCCGAGACCGCACGCTCCTGATCTCGGTCATCTTGAGCCTCGGTATCCTCGCCCTGGCCTACTTGCCGGCCCAGGCCGGCCAGGACGACGGGGGCGGAACGGGCACGGGCTCAGGGCCCGCTCCCACCATGTCCGGGGCCTTCGCTACTGCGGACTCCAATGACAGCATGATCGCCGTCACGGGCCTCGACGTGACCGGCGCCAGCCTCCTGTACCTGGTGGACACTGAGAACAAGCAGCTGGCTGTCTACCAGGCCACCGGCGGTTCGCGCAGCATGCAGGGCCTCAAGCTCGTCGGTGCCCGCCGCATCGCCCTCGACCTGCAACTCGATGGCTACAACGATCAATCCGAGTACACCTTCAAGGAACTCGAAGAGGAGTTCGCCGATAAAGGCGTCCTCAAACCCCGCTAACCATTCCAGCAACCCCTAGATCCCCAGACGCCCACCCGGCAATACAGGAGACCACCCGTGGCAGAAAACGATTTCTTCAGCTTCGAAGAAGCCCTCGACCAACTGCGCCTCAAGGACGAGGAGCTGAAACGCCTCGTTTCGGAGGGCGAAATTCGCGCCTTCCGCGAAGGCGACACCATGAAACTGCGCCGCAGCGATGTGGACAGCCTGCGCAGCGACCTCTCCGGCGATGTGGTTTCCGTGGATGATTCCGGCGACGAGGTCGTCTTCGAGGAAGCTGTGGACCTGGACGATGAGGCCGGCATGGCCACCCAGGAGATTGCTGATGTGGATACGCTCATCGAAGATGTGGAGGATGTGGGCGAGATCGACCTGGTCGAAGAGGAAGAGGAAGTCGCCGCCGCACCGGTGCGCCGCAGCACGGCCGCCGCGGCCGCTTCCGGTGGAGCCAGCACAGATGAAAGCGAGGGCATGGGCGTGCGCCTGGCGGCCATCGCCACCACCCTGGTCCTGGTCCTCGGCCTGCCGATCGCCCTGGCCCTCTCCCGTGGTCAGCTGAACAGCGTGGCCGAGAGCGTGGCCGGAATCTTCGGCGCCAAGTTCTAGGGAGCATCCGCCATCCAGGCTCCTGATTCGGGCCGTCCAGACCTGGCCCCTCAGCGGCTGTCCATGGGGACCGCCGGTGGGGGGCCAGGTATTTTCGGAATAGGGAGGTTCTCGCGGGGAACGCTTTGGATCCGGCCCTTCCGGAGGGCTAGACTCGGGCCATCGGGGACGCGGATGCTCACCAGGGCGGTGGGACGTGTGCCCGCCACGGCACAACCAACAACAACGCGATGAACACAATCCGACGCCACGGCCAGCTGGCCGTCACCGCCATTTCGTCCGCCAGCGCAACCCCGGCCCTCGTCGGTCTGGCGCTGCTGGCCTCCTGCGTTTCCCAGGGCAAGTACAGCGAGACCCTGGAATCCGCCAAGCGCTACCAGACCCAGGTCCACGACCTGAGCCAGCATGTGGCCCAGCTCGAGGCACGCTCCGAACAACTCAAGGGCGAGCTGGCTCTGAGTCAGGTGGAGGTGCTCGAAGCCGGCTTCGACACTGACATAGAGCACCGCATGGGTGAGCTACAGGAGATGCTGAACACCCTAGGCCGTCCGCCGGGAGATGTGGAGCGCTTCGACGTGGAGGGTGGCTATGTCTACATGGTCCAGGACAAGGTGCTCTTTGCCTCCGGCTCGGCCACCGTGGGCGAGGACGGGCAAAAGGCCCTGGGCCAGGTGGCCGCTGAGATCGCTGCCCTGCCCCATGGACGGGTCTGGGTGCGCGGACACACGGACAACGATCCCATTGTCAGGCCGCAGACCTTGAAGCGCTTTCCCGGTGGCAACCTGGAACTCTCCGCCGCCCGGGCGGTGCAGGTGGCTTCGCTCCTGGTCAGCACCGGCCAGATTCCCGCCGCGGACATGGTGGTGGCGGGCTTTGGCCCCCATGAGCCCATCGTCGCCAACGACAGCGCCGACAACAAGCGCCTGAACCGGCGCGTGGAGATCTTCGTACAGGACGCCGGAGCAGGCGGCGAAGACCGCTGAGGGGTGCCGGTGGACTGCGGGTGACCGCGGTGTCGCTGAGCCGGCGCCAATCCTCCGGGACAAGGTGAGCGTGGTGAACCCCCGTCTGGCGTTTCAAGCCCTCTTGAGCGTCGGGTTGGGATTGTGTGCCTGCGGCGGCCAGGGAACCGTGGGAGGAGTGCAGCCCCGGGGCGCCGGGAAGGCGCTGGCACTGGAACGGTTGGCCTTTGTCCCCGGCTGCACCCTCGAGCTCGGCAGCGCCACCGCCTGCCAGGCTGTGGGGGATCTGCTTGTGGAGCGCTTCGAGGTCTCCCGCGGCCAGTGGCGCGGCTGGCTGGCGACGGCGGAGCAGACGAGCTTCCCGGTCGCCGAACTGGCGTCCTGGGAACCGAGCACGGAGACCTGGCCGGCCACCTGGATGAACCTGAATGAGGCGCAGGCCTATGCCGCGGGGCGGGGCATGCGCCTGCCCACGGCCTGCGAGTGGGTACGCGTCGCCGGAGGGGCGCGGGGACGCCCCTGGCCCTGGGGGGCGGGTGAGGCCCGGGCCGTGGCCAACACCCTCGAACTGGGCCTCGGGCGCCTCTTGGCCAGTGGAACCTTCGAGCGCGGCCGCAGCCCGGAGGGAGTCCACGACCTGCTCGGGAATGCTGCGGAATGGACGCGGGGGCGCATGACCGAGGCCCTGGCGGAGCGTGGCCACCGGGACTGTGCCCTGGGGGGCTCCTACCGCACCCGGGCCCGGCCCCTCTCAGGCCCCGCCCGAGAGGGGGGCCTGGCCTTCAGCGAGCAGGGCTTCGACGGGCGGCACCGGGCCGCGGACCTGGGTTTTCGCTGCGTGGCGGATGCGGAGGAGTTCCTGCGCTCGCGGTCGGGCACCTGGGGACGGGATGCCGCGACCCTGGAGCGTCTGACGGCCCTGGGCCAGGTCTGGGGCGGGGCCGCGGCGCCGCTGCTGGAGCGCCTGGCTGGGGAGCTGGGAGCGGCGCCGGGCCTGGGGGCCCTGCTGACCGGGGCCGGGAGATGAGCCCGGCCGGGCCGGGGCGTGACACCGGTGAACCGGGGCGTGACGCCGGCGAGCCGAAGAGTGGCTGGCGTCGGGTGCGCGAGGAGTTGGCCGCCCTGGATTACCGGCCCTCCCGGCGCCTGGGCCAGAACATGATGGTGGATGCCAACCTGGCCCGGGCCATCGTGCGCGATGCCGGCGTGGGGGCCGGGGATGAGGTACTTGAGATCGGGGCCGGATGTGCCTCATTGACCTTGCCCCTCCTGGCGGCGGGGGCGCGGGTGACGGCGGTGGAGATCGACGGGCGGCTCTTGGAGGTGGCCCGGGAGCGGGTGGCCGCGGCGGCCGGGGCGGGGGAGCTGAGCCCGGAGCCGCATGCGGTGCGCTGGATCCACACTGACGTTCTGGCGGGCAAGCAGCGCCTGGCGGACGAGGTCTGTGAAGCCCTGCCCAAGAGTGGGACCTGGCGCGTGGTCAGCAACCTGCCCTACAGCGTGGGCGGGCCCGTGACGGCGCTGTTGGCGGCCTTGCCGTGGCCGCCCGAGAGCATGACGCTGCTGCTCCAGCGGGAGATGGTGGAGCGCCTGGTGGCCCGTCCCGGCACCCGCGACTGGGGCCCGCTGTCGGTCCAGGTCCAGGCCAGCTACCGGGCCCGTCAGGTGCGCTCCGTGGGGCCGGATCTCTTCTGGCCCAGGCCTCGGGTGGACAGTGCGGTGGTCCAGCTGGATCTGCTGCCGGACCGGCCGCAGGCTCCGGAGTTGGCCTGCCTCGGGGCCTGGACCAGGCTTCTCCTGGGCCAGCGCCGCAAGGCCCTGGGAGGCCTCCTGGGGCGCCAGCTGGGTGACCGGGAGCGGGCCGGGGAGCTGCTGGAGGCCCTGGGCCTGGAAAACGAGGCGCGCCCGGGGGAGCTCTCCGTGGCTGACCTGCTGGCCCTGGCCAGGGAGCTGGGCCCCCCCGGCTAGCCCGCAGGGTGTCGGGAAGTGCCGGTGAGCCCGGTCTCCGGCCAGGTTTATGGCCCAGGGGAGATGCGTTTTGCACCTTCGCCCTCGCCCTTGCGCCCCTTAGATGCTATAATAAGATGGACTTGGGAAGCGGGCCGCTTTCCTCACAGACGGCTGATCACGGACCTAAGGGGGTCCCTGATTGCCTCATCCCACCTTTTCAGGAGCGGCCCAGGCGGAATCCCGGGTGCCATTTTCCTCCGGGGAAGATTTGCGCCCATGGTCTACTTTCTAACATTCCCCAACGGCGTCCATTTCGCGGACTCCCAGCCGCCGGATTGACGCCCCCGAGTCCCCCCCACTTTCCCCTTCCCAACCCCTCCTTTTCCCTCCGAATCCCGTACCTCCGAGCCGGCCCCTTGTCCCGGCTCCCCCCCTTGCCTTCAGACGAACTCCGAGACGCCATCCGGGAGATCAAGCTGCGCGCCCCCATCGAGGAGGTCGTGCGCGAGCGTGTCCCCGGATTGAAACGGGCCGGTGCCCTGTGGGAGGCGGTCTGCCCGTTCCACGAGGAGAAGACGCCCTCCTTCAAGGTGGATCCGCGCAAGGGCACCTGGCACTGCTACGGTTCCTGTAGCAACGGCGGCGACCAGATCGACTTCCTGATGGAGTTCCTGGGCGTCAAATTCATGGAGGCCCTGGAGTTGCTAGCCTCCCAGACCGCCGTGGAGTTGCCCAAGGCCGCCAAGAGCCGTGGTCCCCGGGAACCCCTGGATCCCCTGCTCGATGCCGTGGCGCGTACCGCTGACTGGTATGAGCGCAAACTCCACTCCCCGGTGGGCAGGGCGGGGCTCACCTACCTGCGGGAGCGAGGCCTGGAGGAGGGTACTCTCAAGGCTTTCTCCGTGGGGTTCGCCCCGGCGGATGGCCAGGCGCTGGTGGGCGCCGTGGCCCAGGAGGAGCTCGTCGTGGAGGCCTATCTCAAGGCTGGCCTGGTGCGCCGCAACGACTCCGGGCGCAGCTACGATTTCTTCCGCGGGCGGCTGACTTTCCCCATTCGCGATCTGGCCGGCCGTCCCGTGGGCTTCGGGGCCCGGCGCCTGGCGGACGGTGAGGACAGCGGACCCAAGTATGTGAACACGCCGGAGACCGAGATCTTCCACAAGGGGCGTCTGATCTACGGCTTGGATCGCGCCCGGGAGATGGTGCGCAAGAGCGGGCATCTGGTGCTAGTGGAGGGCTACACGGATGTCATGGCCGCCCATCAGGCCGGGTGCACCAACGTGGCGGCGGTGCTGGGCACTTCGACCACGGCGGACCATGCCGGGCTCATCAGGCGCGTGGGGGCCAAGCGCGTGACCCTGGTGTTTGATGGCGACGCCGCCGGACGCCAGGCGGCGGAACGGGCCCTGAAGGGACTCCTGGCCCTCGATGTGGAGTTGGAAGTGGCCTCCCTGGAACAGGGCACGGACCCCTGTGATCTTCTGATCGGGGGTGGGGCCGAGGCCTTCGCTGAACTTCTGGCCGGAGCCCAGAGTTGGTTCGAGTTCGTCACCGCGGGCATCGAGCGGTTGGGCGGGGGAGAGCTGTCCCGGGCCGTGGACGCCTGCGTCGAGTTCCTGGCTTGCCTGCGGCGCCCGGTGCATCGGGACGCCCTCCTGGCCGAGTTGGCGGAACGCACGGGCCTCAGCCGCGAGGTGCTGCGGGAGCAGTTTGCCAGCCATCCGGCCACCGGGCGCGGGGCCGCCGGCAGGCGCAGGGAGCCCCGGCCGGAGAGGCCCGCCTCACCGGCGCCCACGACGGAGGCCGCCGCAGAAGGTGTCAAGCTCCGGCCGCCCAGCCCCGAGGAGCGCCGCCTGGTGGGGGCCTATGGGCGCCTCTTGGGTGCCATTCTCCTGGACAACAGCCTGGCGGCCCTCGTGCGCCCCTGGTTGGACGGCTGTCCGGATCCGCGGGTCAGCCAGGCCCTTGTCGTCTTCTTCGAGCTCTACGATTCGGAGGACGGCATGATCTCCGAGGGCGTGCTGCTGACTGCCCTGGGGGAACATCCTGCGCGCCCGCTCGTCATGAAGGCCGTGGCACGGGCTACCACCGCCGACACCCTGCGCGAGCTCGTGAGCGGAGAGCTGAGATTTCTAGAAGAGCACCGCATCCTGTTGCGCCGCGCTGCGTTGACGGATGCCCTGGGAGAAACTCAACGCCGCATGGCCGCCGGGGATGAAAGCGCTGAAGAACAATGGCGGGAACAAGCCCGCGAACTCACCTTGCTGGGGAGCCAGCAGTCGGTAACACACCAAGCAACATCAAGCACCAACGCGCTCTAGCGCACACGTACCGAGACATGACGCAAAAACAAGAAGACGCCCTCAAGACACTCCTCGACAACGGACGCACCCGCGGGTTCGTCACCCGTGGCGAACTCGACCGTCTGATGGAAGAGCAGTTCATCCCGCCGGACGAACTCGACCAGCTCTTCGTGGCCATGGACGACCTGGAAATCCAGCTGATCTCCGACGAGGACGCCCAGGGCGAAGGGTTGGCCACGGATGCGGAGATGGCCACCGGCAGCGTTCCCAAGGAAGACGCGGAGCCCGCCAAGGCCAAGGCCAAGGCCACCAAGGCCGCACCGGTCAAGGCCGCCCTGCCTGAGAAGATCGACGATCCCGTGCGCATGTATCTGACCCAGATGGGTGAGATCCCGCTCTTGACGCGGCCGGAGGAGATCTCCCTGGCCAAGACCATCGAGGTAACGCGCAAGCGTTTCCGCAAGAAGTGCATGGGCTCCGGCGTTTGCATGGATGCCTCCCTGGAGACCCTGGAGCTGGTGGCCGCCGGACGCCTGGCCTTCGACCGCACCCTGAAGGTGAATCCCAACCCCAAGCCAGATGACGATCCGTTGATCGTCGAGACCCTCGGCAAGCCCTTCCTGGCCAAGCGCCTGCCCGTCAACCTGAGCACCATCCAGACCCTTGTGCTGCGCCTGCGCGAGGCCTACCCGACCCTCCAGAGCTCGCGCCTGACCAAGGCCGAGCGCGCGGAGACCCTGGTCAGGATCCAGAACCTGCGTCGCAAGCTGGTCATCCTGATCGAGGAGTGCCACCTGCAAATCAAGAAGGTGCGGCCCTACCTGGACATCCTGGAAGATCACTATCGGGAAATGCGCTCCCTCGAGCGCAAGCTGGCCAATCCCAAGAACAGCGCGGCGCAAAAACGCGAACTGAACGAACAACTGCGGGAGCTGGAGTTGGTGGCCCTGGAACCGACTCCGCGCCTCAAACGGCGCATTGATCAGATTCGCCTGCACCACGAAGAGTATGAGGAGGCCAAGCGCCTGCTCTCCAGCGGCAACCTGCGCCTGGTGGTTTCAATCGCCAAGAAGTACCGCAACCGCGGACTTTCGTTCCTGGATCTGATCCAGGAGGGCAACACCGGCCTGATGAAGGCCGTGGAGAAGTACGAGTACCGCCGCGGCTACAAGTTCTCGACCTACGCCACCTGGTGGATTCGCCAGGCGATCACACGCTCGATCGCGGATCAGGCCCGCACCATCCGCATCCCCGTGCACATGATCGAGACCATGAGCAAGCTGCGCAATGTCACCAAGCACCTGGTGCAGCAAAAGGGCCGCGAACCCTCCGTGGAAGAGGTGGCCGAGGCCACCGGCATCACCATGGAGGAGGCCAAGCGCGTGATGAAGATCAGCAAGCACCCGATCAGCCTCGATCGCCCCATCGGCGAGTCGGATGACTCCTACTTCGGCGACTTCATCGAAGACGAGTCCGCCGAGAGCCCCATGCAGGCCGCCGGCCACGAGATGCTCAAGGACCGCATCGACGATGTGCTCTCCTCCCTGACCTTCCGCGAGCGGGAGATCATCAAGCTGCGCTACGGTATCGGTGACGGCTACACCTACACCCTGGAGGAGGTCGGTCGCATCTTCCGCGTGACCCGCGAGCGCGTGCGCCAGATCGAGGCCAAGGCCGTGCGCAAGCTGCGCCACCCGGTGCGGGCGCGCCAACTGGCCAGCTTCCTGGAAGGTGCCCAGGTGAACGAGGAGGAAGCCAGCTCCGCTGGCGGTTGGAACCTGTAGGTGCAGGCCCAGCCCTCGGCCCAACCCAGGGATTGGACCCGGGACCGGCCCCTGCCGGGCGCGAGTCCCGAGTCACTGGATCCTGTGCCCTGGGCCACCAGGCCCCGTGGCCTGGGCCGCTGGAGCCTGTGCCCTGGGGCTGCTCCGAGCCGCCTCTGGGGATGATCTCCCCTTTCCGTGTCGGGGGTATCTACCATGCCCCGCTGGGGATATAGTGTTCGGCCACTTGCCCACAACCACCCCTATGCATGACACGGTCAAAGCCCTCAAGGGGCTCCAGGCGATCGATCGCGATCTCTACGCCGTCCAGCGCGAGCTAAAAAGGCTGCCCGCTGAACTCCAGGCCCGCGAAACCTCCCTGCGGACCCAACAGGCTGAGATCGATTCCAGGCGGGTCGTGCTGCGGGACCTTCAGACGCGCATCAGGGAAATCGAGGACCACACCACGCTCCAGCGCCAGCGGCAGCGCAAGGTCGAAGCCGAGGCCATGAAGTCCCGGGGAGATGTGGCCATGATCGCCGCCTTCCAGCACCAGGCGCGCACCCTGAAACACGAGATTGCCGAGGAGGAGGACGAGGGCCTGATCCTGGTGGGTCAGGCCGAGGAGCAAGAGAGCGCTGTGGTCGAGTTGGAGGCGCGCCTGGCAGCTGAGAGCGCCACCTTCACCGAGCTTCGCAAGAACATCGCCATCGAGCTGGAGGACGCCAAGGTGCGCGAGGCGGCCCTGCTCGAAAGACGCCGGGGCTGCTGCTCCAAAGACGTGGATGCGGTCAGCCTGCGTCTCTACGAGCGTCTGCTTGAGGCGCGCCAGGGTGATGCCCTGGCGGAGCTCGACGGCAAGGTCTGCCAGAGCTGCTTCATGGAGTTGCGTCCCAACCAGCTGGTCCAGCTAGCCCAGGGGCGCACCCTGGTGCAGTGCCCGAACTGCGATCGCATCGTAGTTCCGCGCTAGGTCACGGGAACCTGCGCCTCACAGCCGGGAGCCCTGGTGGCTTCCGCGACCGCGCAGTTCGGCGACCAGGCCTTCCCTGATCGCATTCTTGTGCACCTCCCAATGGGGGGCGAGCAGTTTATCCTGCGGGGAATCGCCGGTTAGCCGGTGCAGGATCTGGCGCGGCCCGAGGCGCTCGACAAAGTCCGCCAGCCAGTCCATGTAGGTCTCCGGGGTCAGCGTGCTCAGCTCTCCGGCTCTCCAATCTCGGGCCATCTGCGTGCGTTCCAGCACCATCAGGTGGTGCACCTTGACACCGCTCACCCCAGCGGCGGCCAGGCAGCGCGCCGTGCGCCGGGCTCCCGCCCGCCCGTCTCCGGGCAGGCCGAGGATGGCGTGGCCCACGGTCACAAGGCCGGCGGCATGGCAACGCTCCACGGCCGAGTGAAACTCCGCCACCGTGTGAAAGCGGCGGATTGTCTCCAGCACACGGTCATCGGCGCTCTCCAGGCCCAGTTCAATCCAGATCGGCAGGCGCCGGTTCCAGCGCGCCAGGAGTTCCAGGGCGGCGTCCGACAGGGTATCCGGGCGCGTGGCGATGCTGATGGCCACCAGGGGCGCGCCGATACGGGGCGCCATCGCCTGCAGCATCTCCTCCAGGCGCTCCAGGCCCACATAGGTGTTGGAGTAGGACTGAAAGTAGGCGATGGCGCCGGTCTCCGTCCCGCTGCGCCGCACGCGCCGGATGCCCGCCTCAAGCTGGGCGCTGAGCTCCTCACCCGTGCGCAGGGCCCCGGTGCCTGAGCCCTCCACATCGCAGTAGGTGCAGCCTCCGTGGGCCCGCCGCCCGTCGCGGTTGGGGCAGGTGGAGCCCGCGTCCAGGGCGATCCGCCGCACCGGACGCCCGAAGGTCTCCCGCAGCCAGGGCGCCAGGGTGCGGAATGGCAGGGAGGAGACGGTCATTGGGGCATTCTACGGTATCCTGTGCGGCGAGGCTCACTTGGACGAGAAGACCAGCACAACACGGGCGGCCCGGGCGCAGCGGGCCGAGCCCGGGGAGATCTTCCCCATCGTGATCGGTACCGCCGGGCACATCGACCACGGCAAGTCGAGCCTGGTCCTGGCGCTGACCGGCACTGACCCGGATCGCTGGCAGGAGGAGAAGGAGCGCGGCGTCACCATTGACCTGGGTTTCGCGCGCTTTGAGCTCGAAGACGGGCGCAGCGTGGGCCTGATAGATGTGCCCGGGCACGAGAAGTTCGTGCGCAACATGGTGGCGGGGGCCTCGGGCATCGACCTGGTTATGTTGGTGGTGGCAGCGGACGACGGGGTCATGCCCCAAACCCGCGAGCACCTGGCCATCATGCAGCTCCTGGGTGTTTCCCGCGGCCTGGTGGCTCTGACCAAGATAGATCTGGTGGACGAGGACATGGTGGAGCTGGCCGAGGAGGACGTGCGCGAAACCGTGGCCGGCACCTTCCTTGAGGGCACGCCCCTGGTGCGCGTCTCCGCGGTCAGCGGCGAAGGCCTTGGGGAACTGCGCCGGACCCTGGCGAACCGAGCCCGGGAAGTGACACCGCGCCCGGCCGCGGGCGTCTTCCGGATGCCGGTTCAGCGCGTCTTCTCCGCCAAGGGCTTCGGCACAATCCTGACCGGGGTACCCACCAGCGGCAGCGTGCGCACCGGCGATGTGCTCGAAGTGCTGCCGTCCGGAGAGCGCGGCAAGGTCCGCGGGTTGCAGGCCTACCACACTCCCACGGATGAGGCGCGCGCCGGGCACTCGACGGCCATCAATCTGACCGATGTGGACTTCCACCGCGTGGAGCGCGGCCATGTGGTGGCCTCGCCGGGCTACTACAAGCCCGTGCGCATGGCCGGGGTGCGCCTCACGGCCCTGGCATCCCGCTCCAAGCCCATTCTCGACCGCACGCCGGTGCGTGTGCACACGGGCACGGCGGAGACCGTGGGCGAGGTGGTCTTGCTCGACGCGGAGGAGCTCGCCCCGGGGCAAACATGTCTGGCCCAACTGCGCCTGGAGCACGACCTGGTCTGCGCCCCGGGAGATCGATTCGTGTTGCGCCTGGCCTCTCCGCTGGCCACCCTTGGCGGCGGAGTCATCCTCGAGGAAAGCCGCCATCGCCTGAAGCGCTTCAAAAAGTTCGTGATCGATGAGCTGGCCCACCAGGCCCAGAGTCTGGACTCACCCCGGGACCTGCTCGAGGCGACCCTGGCCCGCCGCGCTGCCCTGGTCACGGTGGAGGAGCTGACCGTGGCGGTCAAGCGCCCGCGGGACGAGGTGCGTTCCCTGTTGGCGGAGCTGGAGGCGGCCGGGGAAGCGTCTGCGCCCCTGGGGCAGGAGCGTTGGCTGCACCGGCAAGTCCTGTCCGAGGCCCTGGCGGCTGTCATGGGGGAGCTCAGGCGCTGGTTCGCGGAGCATCCCCTGCGCATGGTGATGGATGTGCGCGAGTTGCGCAACGCCGCCGTGGTCGAGCCGGAGCTGCTGGATGCGGTCCTGGCGGTGGCCGCGGGGGAAGGGCAGCTCACGCGCCAGGCCGGAGGGCGCCTCTGCCTGGCCGGGCGAGAGGTGGAACTGGACGACGAGACGGCGGCCCTCTTGGCGAGGACCGCGGCGCGTCTGGAAGCCGGGGGCCTGGGCCCCCCGGCGCCGGCGGAACTGGCGGGGGATCTGGGCTGTTCGCCGGCGGAATTGGACGCCATCGTGCAGTTGCTCGTGGACCGCGGCCAGGCGGCGCGCTTGACGCCGGACCTGGTGCTGGCCGCGGAGCCCCTGGGGCGTGCCCGAGAGGCGGTCGTGGACAACTGCGAGCGCAATGGCCAGCTGGTGATTCCCGAGCTGCGTGATGCGCTGGGAACCACACGCAAGTTTCTGATCCCCATTCTCGAGTACCTGGACACCTGTGGCATCACCATACGCCAGGGGGGACACCGCGTCCTGAAACGCCGGTAGCCACGGACCAGAGGTGGATAGAGCAATCAGCAAGGCACAATGAAGAGCCTCGGCAAGCACCTGATCATGACCGCGTTGCTCCTGGAAACGGTATGTGCCGTGCCGGGACTGGGCGCCAGTTCGCGTCCGCTCGCCGCTCCGGCGCCTGATGCCATGGTGGCCACGGCGGCCACGGCGGGCCCGGGGGCGGAAGATCCGGACAACCTGGTGGGGGAGTTCGCCAAGTACTTCAAGAAGTACGAGGACAGCGCCACGCGGGTGGAGGCCATCCTGGCCCTGGAGGATGTGGAGGACGCGGGCGTCGTCCGGGTCCTGGTGCCGGTCCTGAAACTGGAGGAGGCGGAGGTCGTCGAGGCGGCCATCTTGGTCCTGGCCGGATTCGAGTCTCCCGAGCCAATCCAAGCCTTCCTGGCGGCCTTGGAAGGGGAGAAGAAGGAGCCCACGCGCCTGGGCCTTCTGCGTGCCCTGGCGTCTGGTGGCTACGGCGGTGCACTCAAATCACTGGAGAAGTGTCTCAAGGACCGACGCTCCTGGGCCGTGCGGCGGGCGGCTGTCTTGGCCCTGGCCGCCGGGCCGGAGGAGGGTGCGGCGGAACTCATCGTCGCACTGGCCGCGGACCGCGAGCCCGCGGTGCGCTGTGCTGTGCTGGACGGACTGGCGGCCATGGGGTCGGCCTTGGTGCTGGACCCGGCGGCTGCGGGTCTGGCGGATGAGGTCTGGCAGGTACGCGCCAGCGCCATCGAGGCCCTGGCCCGCGTGCGGCGCACCTCTTCGGTGCCCCTGCTCATCGTTCAGATGGCCCGGGAAGAAGGCCGCCTCCTGGCGGATGCGGCCATGGCCCTGGAGACCCTGACCGGGCGCGGCTTCGGCCAGCGGCGGGAACTCTGGGAGCGCTTCTGGGAGACCTACAAGGAACGCTATGAGATCCCCACGGATGCGGAGCTGGCCGCGCTGCTGGCGGCCAAGAAGGCCAGGGCCGAGGAGTACTCGCCCCCGGGTGCCGTCAGTTACCACGGCATCTCCACGCCCAGTCGTTCGATCCTGTTTGTAATCGATGTCTCCGGCTCCATGGAGAACATGGTTGTCGAGCGGGAGAAGTTCGCCGATGGCGGCTATCCGTCCATGCACCGCATCGACATCGTGAAGACCGAACTGGCGCGTACCATCGAGCGCCTCGAACCCCATGTGAAGTTCAACGTGATCGCCTTCGCCACTGAGATCAAACGCTGGAAGAAGCGCCAGCAGAAGGCCAATGCCCTGGGCCGTTCGAGCGCCGCCGACTGGGTGCGCAATCTCGAAGCCATCGGGGGCAATTCGAAGGAGACCTATTCTTCCGTGGGGTTGGCCGGAGCCGCAAACTTGGAGGGCGGCAAGACAAACACCTATGGAGCCCTGATGGCCGCCCTGGGGTACGACCCCAAGAGCCCGCGCACGGGCGACTACCAGGTGGAGCTTGACACCATCTTCTTCCTCTCCGATGGCCGCCCATCCACCGGCGCGTACATCGATCCGGCGGACATCCTGCGTGAGTTCACAGGGGCCAACGCCACCTGCAAGGTGGTCCTGCACACGATCGCCATCGGCGAGTTTCGCAAGCAGTTCATGAAGGACCTGGCCAAGGCCAATGGGGGCTCCTTCGTGGATCTGGGGCGCTGAATCGGAGCGGTCTTGGATTCGGAGCTCCCCGGGCGGAAGTGGCGCGCTAGCGGGGGATAGGCGGGGGAAAACGGGCCTGGGATAGCGTGAGACGGAGGGAGGGCGCTTGACGGGGGGGCTTTTGGCGACTATCGTCTTCGCCCCTCGTCGGGGTGTGGCTCAGCTTGGTAGAGCGCTGCGTTCGGGACGCAGAGGTCGGAGGTTCAAATCCTCTCACCCCGACCATTTTTCCTCCTGATTGGGCCCTCCCGACGCCGATAGCCCGCATGGGCCCCCAGAAGCCATGCAGGCGGGTAATCGAGCTCGCCAGGACCTGTTTTTCCCGTTTCCCGTGGCCATTGGGCACACCATCGGGCATCCTTTAACCAAGGATGGACGCTTGCCCCGGGGACATCTTTCCGGGGACCGCCCTAGCCGGCCGCCGTCGCTGACGGAGCCACACGGCGAAGACCATCACCAACGCACGCGCCTTGCCCAGGAATCCGGGACCCACCCGGGGCGGCGAGGCAAACCAGGCCGCCGGCTCTGCTCGGCTCCCGGTTCATTCAGTTCCTCTAACGATCCCGAGTCCACCCGGGAAGATCCTCTCGCGGAGTTGGCCCGTTTGCAGCGGGTAGCCCCCCGGGACGCGATCTCCCCGCGGCTCCCTCCCCGGCCAGGCCGGGCGGGCGGTGGACTGCGGGCAGCTCGGCGGTCGGCTCAGTCGGCGGCCACAGATCCAGGCCCGTGGCCCGCTCAGGCGGCTCCCTCGGGCGAGCCCCCAGCACGGACCGATCCGTGACACCACCGTGACCCAAAAAGAAAGCACCACCAGCGATACAGCACCCTTCGGCGCCATGGGGCCGGAGTCCGTGCAGCGCGACAAGGCCTCCCAGAACGGCGGCAAGTCCAAGGGTGCCAGGCGACGCAAGCCAGCCTCCAAGGACAGTTCAGGGGACGAGGGTTCCGGGTCAGGCAACCAGGGGGAAGGTAAGGGCGGTGGAGGCTCACAGGGGAAGCAAGGTGGCCAGGGCCAGCGTCGCAGGAAGAAGCCCGGGGGCCGGGGACAAAGAGGCCAGGGACAGAAGGGCCAGGGACAGAAGGGCCAGGGGCAACAAGGCCAGGGGCGGCGTCAGAAGCAGAAGCGTCAGCAGGGTCAGCGCAAGCAAGGCCAACAGGGGCGCAGGGTAGAGGCCCAGGGGGAGGGTAGTGGCATGTTCTGCCTCGACAACGGCGTCATTGGTGTGCTGCGTCAGGAGGAAGCCCAGTTCACGCCCAGCAAGCGGGATATCTATGTGCCCAAGAACCTCATCCAGCGCCACAGGCTGCGCGAGGGAGCCATGGTCAAGGGACCCATCGGGCGCGGGCAGAAGCACAAGTGGCAGCTGCTCGATGTGACTGAGATGGATGGCAAGGAACCCAAGGCGTGGGCGGCCACCGGCGACTTCCGCAGCCTGGTGACCATTGATCCGGACTTCCACTACGCCGTGGGCGATGTGACCGACAATGTCTCCATGCGTGTCCTGGACCTGATCGCCCCGGTGGGGCGCGGGCAGCGCACGCTGATCGTGGCCCCGCCGCGCAGCGGCAAGACCATCCTGATGCGCGAGTTTGCCAAGGGCATCGAGCAGGCCTATCCGGAGGTCCACCTGATGGTGCTGCTCGTGGATGAACGCCCGGAGGAGGCCACGGAATGGGTGCGCAGCACCAAGGGGCAGGTGTTTGTCTCCACCAGTGACCAGACCGCCAAGAATCATATTCAACTGGCGGAGGCTGTTTGGCGCCGCTGCCAGCGGCTGGTGGAGATGGGCGAGGATGTGGTCCTGCTGCTCGACTCCATCACGCGCCTGGCCCGCGCCTACAACAACATGGCGGGCAGCTCCGGGCGGACCATGTCCGGCGGCCTCGATTCCCGCGCCATGGAGCGGCCGCGCCAGATCTTTGGCGCCGCGCGCAACACGGAAACCGCCGGGAGCCTGACGATCCTGGGCAGCTGCCTGGTGGAAACCGGCAGCCGCATGGACTCCATGATTTTCGAGGAGTTCAAGGGCACCGGCAACAGCGAGATCGTACTCAGCCGCAAGCTGGCTGACCGGCGCATCTTCCCGGCCATAGACATTGAACGCTCGGGCACGCGCAAGGAGGAGAAGCTTTTCTCCAACCAGCGGCACCGCTGGATCAGCACCCTGCGCCGTGTGTTGCTGCGCATGAACTTCATCGAGGCCATAGAACTCCTGATCACACGCCTGGATGATGTGGAGCAAACGGATGACTTCCTGAAGCGTTTCGAGGTCGACCCGGAAGCCTGAGGCTTGGCCGGCTCCATGTCTGAAGCGGCAACACGCGGGAGACCCAAGCGCGGGCTGGCCTTTCTGGCCCTGGTTGTCGTGCTGCCGCTGGCACTTAGACTGTGGCCCATCGATCACGGCCTGCCGCGCAACTACATCCCCGATACGCACCTCGTCAAGAACTCCCTGGGCATGGCCCGGGATCGCAATCCGGTGCCGCAGGTGGGGGAGTACTCCACCTATCCGAATCTGCTGCCCTACCTGTTGTTGCCGGTCTACGCGGGTCACTTCGGGCTGGGGCTGGCGACGGAGCGTTGGCGGGACGCCGCCGACTACGGCGAGGAGCTGCTGGCCAACCCCGGCGAGGTGCATCTCCTGGCGCGCATTCTGTTGGCGCTGATGGGGGCGGCGGTGCCCTGGGTATTGTACCGGGCCGGGCGTCGGGCGGGCCTGGGAGCCGGGGCCTGGGGGGCGGCCTTCCTGGGGGCCACGGGCCTCCTGGCGATTCAGTTCTCCACCCAGGAGCGCCCCTGGGGGGCCCTGGTGCTGGCCACCGCCCTGGCCTGTTGGGCCGCCATCAGCTACCTGGAGGGCGGGCGCAGCCGCTCGCTCCTGGCCTGTGGCCTGGCCGCCGGCCTGGCCTTCGCCTGCCACCAGGCGGGCCTCGGCATTCTGGCCCTGGCCGCCTTTGCCTGGCTTCTCGGTCCCGCTGAGCGGCCCGGCCAGGGGAGCACAAGTGGGCCGTGGCCGCTGGTCTTGCTCAGCCCGCGGCGCATCCTCCTGGGTCTCGCCGCCGTGGCCGCCTTCGCCCTGGCGGGCTTCATCCTCGGCCATCCCTACCTCCTGGTGCACGGCGCAACACCCGCGGAGAGTGTAGTAGGGGGCGCCGCCGCCGGTGATGCAGGAGGCCTCAGCGTCGGCGGCATGAGCTTGATCTTCGATCTGCGCGCGGAGACCTTCACGCGCCTCACGCGGGCCTTTTTCGGCTACGACCCGGTGCTCCTGATCCTCGGCCTGGTGGGACTGCCCCTGGCCTGGCGCCGGCCAAGCCTGCGGCCGCTGATCCTCTTTGCAGTCCTGTGGGGAGGGTTCTTCCTGACCAACTCCAGCGACCACCTGCGCTACCTGCTGCCGCTGGTGCCGCCCCTGGCCCTGTGTGGTGGCGTGGCCCTGGAATCCCTGGTGAGCCGCGGCCGCGTGGATGGCGCCCTGCCCCTCGGGCCCGGGCGCCTGTGTCTGCTGGTGCCCCTCTTGGCCCTGCCCCTGGTGCAGGCCGTGCGGTTCGCCGTGGTTCTGGTTCGCCAGGACACCCGCGCGGAGATGGAGGAGCTGCTCTATCAGCTGCCCTTGGGATCACGCGTGGCGGTGGATCGCTACGGGCCGCAGGTGCCCCTGGATTGGAACAGCTTGGAGCTGACCCGCGAGCTGCGCCAGGCCTGTGGTGGCGGCCTGACCACTCGGGAGCGCCACCGGCTGCGCGCCCTGGGAGAGGATCGCTTGGACGTTTCCGAGTGGGGGCTGACGGCGGTTCTGATCGAGGATCTGTTCGATGTGGACACGCGCGCCGGTACCGTCAGCGTGCGGAACGGGCTCGGGGAGTACGGCGCCACCCCGGCGCAGGTCCTGGCGGAACTTCAGGTTACCCATCTCTGCCGCGTGCGGCGTCGCCTGTCCCAGGCTTCATTCCTGAGTCAGGTCCTGGAGCTGGGAGCGCCCCTGGGGGCGGTGGATCCCTTTGCCAGCGCGCGCGCCCGTGGTGCCGCCCGGGCCGAGGCCTTCCTGCCCACGGAGATGGACTTTCCGCTGACGGGCCTTTGGACCGTTAATCGGCCGGGGCCCTTGCTGGAGGTCCTGCCCGTCGTGGGGTCAACTCGCGCCCGCTAGACCGGCGCGCAGGGCGTACATCAGGGCGATGGCGGTGAAGCCATCGCTCAGGCGGCCGGCGTCCAGCAGGGCCTCGCATTCGGCCCGGGTGAACTCCCGTTGGCAGAGTATTTCGGAGGCGTCCGGCGTGGGGTCGCTGACGCGCCGGCAGCCCGTGGCGAGGAAGGCGTGGGCGTAGTGGGCGCTGATGCCGCCGGTGGGGTGGAAGCCCGGGAGGGCGTGGAGCTGCGCGGCGGCCAGGCCGGTCTCCTCTCTCAGTTCCCGCAGTGCTCCGTCTTCGGGAGCTTCGCCGCTGGCCAGGCGGCCGGCCGGTAGCTCCCAGCGCGTCGTCCCCAGGGCGTGGCGATACTGGCCGACGAAGGCGAGCGTGCCGCACTCGAGCACGGGCACGATGACCACGGCGGCAGAGATCTCCACCACATGGTGTTCCTGGATGCTGCCGTCCGGTAGGCGCAGGCTGTCCCGCCGCAGGCCGACCCAGGGCGAAGCGTAGATGTGTTCTGTGGCTTGCACCGGGAGCGGCGTGAAGGGCTCCGGCTCCGGAGGGAGGGCGCCATCTGAGGAGCGGGAGGTCATGGGATTCCTATCATGGGAAACGAGGCGTCAGGAACACAGCCGGTGACGGTCCGGTGGCCAAGGGCCGCGTGGAGGCGTGCGGGCACCGGGCCGCACCAGGTCCCAGGTGGCGGCCTCCTGGGCTGTGCGGAAAAAAAGTGGGGACGGCGTCCTTGCTGTAACGCCGCCCCCCTTGCAGAGGTTGCGTCGAGGTTTCCCAATCTCGACGTGGCTCCATTGTACCCCAGTTTGGAAAGCGCGGGGAAAAACATAGAAACCGATCAAGCAGGGCCCGGGGTAACCGAGAACGTGACATCTCCTTTCTCTCATGTGCGGGCGGGGGCGTGCCCCAGGGTTCGTCCCCGCCTCTTTTGCGGAGCACGAGGTATGGGAGCCCGGGCAGGGTTCCCGCTACCGGTCGCCCATGGCTTCCCGGTAGACACGGGCATAGGCGGCCACCATGACACCGAAGTCGTAGTTGCGCACGACCTGCGCGCGGTTTGCGGTGCCCAGCTCCCCGCGCAGCCCTCGGTTTCCGATGAGCGTTCCGAAGGAAGCCGCCAGCTGCCGGGCTCCGCGTGCGTCTGCATCACACAGGTACGGCGCTTGAATCGGCGGGAGCATTTCACGCACATCACCGACGGCCGTGGAGGCTACCGGGAGGCTGGCGGCCATGGCCTCCAGCAGGGACACTGGCATCTGCTCGCTGTCGGAGGAGAGCGTGAAGAGATCGAAGAGGCAGTACCAGGGGGCGCAGGGATCCTGATGGCCGACCAGGTGGACGCGCTCGGGGTGGGGCAGCTGGGAGCGCTGCGCCTCCAGGCTTGTGCGTTCGGGGCCGTCGCCCACAATCACGAGCTGCGCGCCGAGATCAGCATCCAAGTGGGAAAAGGCCTGGAGCAGGCGGGCGTGGTTCTTCACCGGGCGCAGGTGGCCGACGGTGCCGATGACCGGAGTCTCCGCGCCCAGGCCCAGACTGCGGCGCAGCTCGACGGAGGTGCCACGCTGTTCCGTCGGTGCGAAGTCCGCGCTGGCAATGCCGTTGGGGATCAGAGCCAGGCGGCGCTCCGGCAGGTGCCAACGCTCGCGGGCGATGGTGTAGAGGGTGGTCGAGGGAAGCACCAGGCGGTGGGCCGTGGCCAGGGCCAGGCGCCGCGCCCAGTTACGCCGGGGCTTGAGGACCGCGGCCTCGTCGGCGTTGAAGCCGTCCTCGTGGTGGACATGAGCGCTGAGGCCCAGGCTGCGGGCGGCGAAGACCGCGTCCATGGAGCCCCAGTTGTATGTCAGGAGCAGATCCGGCGCGCGGGCGGCCAGCATGGTGCGCAGGGCCACGGTGCGCGAGAGGCTGCCCCCGGGGGGCGGCGCCGGGACCAGCTCCAGGGGGACATCGCGGGGCCAGATTGACTCGGCCTCGGTGCAGCCGTCGAGGGCCATCACAGCCTGCTGCGGCGCCTCCGGCAGGGCCTCCGCCAGGGCGGCGGCCAGGCGCGCGACGCGCTGCTGGGCGCCCCCGGGGACGAAGGATGGGAAAATGTGGAGGAAGGTGGGGGGCACGCTGAGGAATCGGGGCCGGGCTGGCTCCCGAGCATATGGAGCCCCGCCCGCAAGGTGTTGTCAAACACTCTCTTAGGACTGATTGGCAGTTTCAGGCCAGGGGAAAATCCGGCTGGGGGCTAATGGGGGGCGGGCCGCCGGACGACAAATGGTCATCTCCTCCTTCTTGGGGCCCGGTATTTCGCTTCGGCGGGTGTCGGGCCCTCTTCAATTCATCCCTGGCAGGTGCCATTTTGGAGTCCCGGGGAGATATAGGGGCACGATTGGGGCGGGGGCCTTGGAGGTAGCCTGCGGGGCGGATAAACTCGTCCCTTTCCACAATAGTGAAGCAGGTGTGTGGAACCCTGTCCCGGCCAGAGCGGAGCAGCTCCGCAGGTGACCTCCAGGCACGGTGTCCCGGGCGGGCGTGCACGCCACTTCCAGGATCCGTGCGCACCATGAACCAACCCCTGCCTGAAGGCCTGACCTTTGACGATGTCCTGCTCGTCCCGCGGCACTCGGATGTCTTGCCCCGGGATGCGGACCTCGCCACCCGTTTCTCGCGCAATGTCCCGCTGAAGATTCCCCTGGCCTCGGCGGCCATGGATACGGTCACCGAGTGGGAGCTGGCCGTGGCCCTGGCCCGCGAGGGAGGCATTGGAATCATCCACCGCAACCTGACCGTCGAAGGGCAGATCAACGAGGTGGACAAGGTCAAGCGCAGCGCCAACGGCGTGATCCTCGATCCCTGGACGCTGCCGCCGACCGCCACCGTGGGCGAGGCCCGGGCGATCATGACCGAGCACAACATCTCGGGGCTACCGATCCTCGAAGGCGAATCGGTAGTCGGGATCCTGACGCGGCGTGATTGCCGTTTTGAGAAGAGCGATGCCACGCTGGTCAGCGAGATCATGACCGGCACGAACCTGGTGACGGCGCCGCCGGGTACCTCCTTGGAGGAGGCCCGCGAGCTTCTGCACCGCCACAAGGTCGAGAAGCTGATCATCCTCGAAGGCGATGGGTCCCTGGCGGGTCTGATCACCATGAAGGATCTCAACATGTTGCACGCCTTTCCCCATGCGGCCATGGACGGGCGTGGGCGCCTGCGTGCGGGGGCTGCCATCGGTGTCCACGATTACGAGCGGGCCGCGGGGTTGGTGGGGGCCGGTGTGGATGTGCTGGTGGTGGACACGGCCCATGGCCACAGCAGCAATGTCATGGAGACCGTGCGCGAGCTGAAGAGCCGCTTCACGGTGGATGTGGTGGCCGGCAATGTGGCCACGGCGGAGGCCGCCCGGGCCCTGGTGGAAGCCGGCGTGGACGGTGTCAAGGTGGGCATCGGGCCCGGTTCTATTTGCACTACTCGGATCGTGGCCGGTACGGGGGTGCCCCAGCTCAGCGCCGTACAGGACGTGTTCTCCGAGATCGGAGGCACGGATGTGCCCGTGATCGCCGACGGGGGCATCCGCTACTCCGGCGATGTGGTCAAGGCCCTGGCTGCCGGTGCCTCGGCTGTCATGCTCGGCAGCCTCTTCGCTGGCCTGGAGGAGAGCCCCGGCGAGACCTTTCTTTACAAGGGGCGCTCCTTCAAGAGCGTGCGCGGCATGGGCTCCGTGGGGGCCATGCTCGAAGGCTCCAAGGAACGCTACCGACAGGGTGATGTGACCGAAACGGACAAGCTGGTGCCCGAAGGCATCGAAGGCATGACGCCCTACAAGGGCATGCTCTCGGCTTTCACCTATCAAATGTGCGGCGGCGTGCGTGCCGGCATGGGCTACAGCGGAGCCGCCACCCTTGCGGATCTCTGGGAACGGGCGCGCTTCATTCGCATCACCAGCGCCGGGGTTCGGGAAAGCCACCCCCACGATGTGACCATCACCAAGGAATCCTCCAACTACTTTCAGGAATGAGCTCAGCCTCACAGCACGCCGCCGACCCCCTGGGCATCTTGATCGTCGACCTGGGCACCCAGTACGCCCAGTTGATCGCGCGCATTGTGCGCGAGGCGGGCAGTTGGTGTGAGATAGCACCGCCGAGCTTGGCCCTGGCCAAGGCGCGCGAGATGAACCTGGGTGGGATCATCCTCTCCGGCGGGCCGGCCTCGGTCTACGCCGACGATGCCCCCGAGGTGCCGGCTGAGCTGCTCGCCGCCGGTGTGCCGGTCCTCGGCATCTGCTACGGCATGCAGTGGATGTGTCGCACTCTGGGTGGTGAGGTGACCCCCGCCAGCGAGCGTGAGTTCGGCCACACTTCAATTGTCATCGAGCGCCCCGCCGACCTCTTCAAGGATGTGGAGGGGCGCACGGTCGTCTGGATGAGCCACGGAGATCAGGTCACCGCGCTGCCCGCTGGTTTCGATATCTACGCCGCCTCGGACACCTGTGCCAACGCCGCCGTGGGGGACCCGGCCCGCCGCCTCTACGGGCTCCAGTTCCACCCGGAGGTCAGCCACACGGTGCGCGGCCGGGAGATTGTCGAGAACTTTCTGATCAGCGTCTGCCAGATGCCCGGCGACTGGTTGCCGGACAGCATCGTAGAGCGCGAAGTGGCCCGCGTGAATGAAATCGTAGGCGAGACCGGCGAGGTCGTCCTGGGCCTCTCCGGTGGCGTGGATTCATCCGTGGCGGCCCTCATCGTCGACCGCGCCATTGGCCCGCGCCAGCACTGCATCTTCGTGGACAACGGCCTGCTGCGGAAGGGTGAGCGCGAGGTGGTCGAGAGCACCTTCCAGGAGCACTTCGGCCTGGACCTGACCGTCATCGATGCCGCCGAACGTTTCCTCTCGCGCCTGGCGGGCGTCACCGATCCGGAGCGGAAACGCAAGATCATTGGCCATGAGTTCGTGGAGGTCTTCCGGGAAGAAGCCCGCCGTTTTACCAATGCCCGCTACCTGGGACAGGGCACGCTCTACCCGGATGTGATCGAGTCCGTCCCCGTGCACGGTGGGAATACGGCCATGATCAAGAGCCACCACAATGTGGGTGGGCTGCCCGAGGATCTGGACATGGATTTGGTGGAGCCCCTGCGGGAGCTCTTCAAGGACGAGGTTCGCGCCATCGGTCGCCATCTGGGCTTGGACGAAGTCGTCGTCGGCCGCCAGCCCTTCCCCGGCCCGGGCCTGGCCGTGCGCATCATCGGTGAAGTCACCCCCGAGGAGGTCGCCATCCTGCAGGAGGCCGACGCCATCGTGACCTCTGAAATCGAGGCCGCCGGCGCGGACGAAGGCCTGTGGCAGTACTTCGCGGTCCTCTTGCCGGTGAAATCCGTGGGTGTCATGGGGGATGCGCGTACCTATGAGAACGCCTGTGCCCTGCGCGTGGTCGAGTCCCGCGACGGCATGACCGCGGACTGGACCTACCTGGATCACGAGCTGTTGCGGCGCATCTCCAATCGCATCATTAACGAGGTGCGCGGCATCAACCGCGTCGTGCTGGACATTTCGAGCAAGCCGCCCTCCACTATCGAGTGGGAATAGGTCTCAGTCGTCGCGGGCTGCGGATCGCTTTACGAAGTCATCGCCGCGTATCAGTGTGCCGGATACGCGCAGGAAGACGCGCTTCAGGGCCTGGGGAGGCCCGCTGAGCTGCGCGCCGCGCAGCACAGCGGCCTGGCCGCCGCCGAGCTCCACGCGCTCAAGTAGTGTGCTGCCGTCGGGCTTGAGCAGGACCAGGCTGCCGCCGCGTCTGGCCAGGACGCTTGTCTGGCCGACGACGAAGTGGCTCAGGCCAGTCCCCCGGTAATCCGCAAGTACCTTGCCGGTGGCCAGGTCAAAGGCCAGTTGAGTGGCATCGGTCATGCCATCGACCCAGAGTGTCTCCTCTGCCGGATCCGCGGACAGGGAGAGGCTGCTCGGGTTGCCACCCCCGTAGTCGTGCATCCAGGACAGCTTCCCGTCGGCGGTGCTCCAGGCCTGGACGCTGCCATAATCTCCGGTGGTGGCCAGCAGAGAGGTCCCCGCCCGGGCGAAGAGCAGCTGGCGTACCTCACCCCCAAAGGGGAACCAGCCGGCGACGGAAAGGGAGCGCTGGTGACTTCCGTCGCGCGCATCGTAGAGCCGAATGGGGGGAGCCGTGTCAGCTGCCCGGAAGCCCAGGGCCAGGCGTTGGCCTGGGCCGTCAAGGGCCAGGGAGCTGGTTGGGGAAGCGGCGGGGCTCAGGGGAAGATGAGTTCCTCGGTTCCAGAGGTGGGGGCGGCGCCCGGCGTCCAGGGCCGCCAGCAGGGAGCCGTCTGAGCTCGCGGAGACCTGCTGCAGGGGGCCGAACTCAGCGCCGATGGTCTCCAAGGGACTTCCATCGGCGAGGCGCATAAAGCGCAGGCCGGCCTGGGATCCCCCGTAGGTGAGCAGGCGTTCGCCGGAGCCCACCAGCAGGGCGTGGTCGCCCTGTTCATAGGTGCCGCGAGGCTTCAGGGCCGGTCCGGCGAAGATCCTGCCGACTGTCTTCGCTGAGTTGCCAGGATCGCTGTCGGAGGCGGGCCCGGACTGCCCTTGTCCGGCGAGGCCGATCGCCACCAGGTGCTCTCCCTTGCTCGTTGCGCGCAGGGCCTTGAGGTCGAGGTCGTGGCGCGCCAGGACGGTTCCCGAGTGTGCCTCAAAGGTGCAGAGCTCTCCCGTCTCCGTCAGCGACCAGGCCTGTCCGCTGTCAAAGAGGCCGGCGGCGACGATACGTCCGCGATTGACGGTGGCCAGACCCGAGAATGATCCGGTCAGTCTGCTGAACCGGGCGAGCTTGCCGTCGGGCCTGGGGAGCAGGAAGTCGCCCCGCCGGTAGACCGGCGTGAGATGGCCCCGGAAGAACCTGTCCCGGGGTGCCGTCCAGAGCAGCCGACCCGTGGCGAGTTCATGGACATGGATGTTCTGCTCCAGATCATAGCTCCAGACTGCGCCGGCGCCGGGCACCAGCACGGGGTTGTGGAGTCCCGTGACTCGCCAGGCGAGCTCCAGGGTCGGCAGGGAGAGTACCCGCAGGTCCGACCCACCGGCGACCAGGGCGAACTGTCCGGCGGGATCAACGCCCGCCAGGCGTCTGGCCTGCAGCGCCGGTTCGAATACCAGGCGTTGGGTCTCTCCAGTTTCGTAGTCCACGCTGCGCATCTGATCGGAGTTGAACAGGAGCAATCCAGTTCCCCGGGTGGCAGCCAGGGTCTGCCAGATTCCCTCGGCCACCGGGAAGCGCTCTTCCGGAGCGCGCATGTCGATGCGTTCAACGCCAGCGGCGCTCGTGCGAAAGAGCCAACGACCATCCGTCGAAAAACAACCCAAGGCGAATGACTCACCTTCGAATACGAGCGCGTGGTCACCGGCGCTGACATCCTCCACAAAGAGGAGCCCCGCTTCAGCCCGGGCTCCGCTGCCCCGCCTGCGCTCGATGCGTCCCACCAGGCGTCCGTCCGGGCTGGCGAAACCCTCCCATTCCATGAAGCGCTCCCGCCGGGTGCTGCGGCTGAGCAGTTGCTCTCGGGCCGTATCCACCCGGGCCGTGACGCCACGCAGGGACCAGAGCGTGGCCTGTTGACCGTCCTCCGCGAAGCGCACGCCCTCCCAGCGGTCACCGGCCGCCAGGCGGGGTCCGGTTTCAAGACCCAGGCGCGCCTCGAGCTCCGCGCCTGCCAGCAACCAGGCCGTGTCGCGGCCTAGGAGCATGACCTGCTCGCCGCCGGGCGCCACGTGGGGCTCGGCGAAGTACTCCGGGACTACGAGTATCGGTGGGTCCTCAACCTGGAGGGCGCAAATGACCACGGGCAGCAGAGCGAGCAAGCTCATGGCACTTGAAGCACGTGTCGAGCTCTGGGGCTCGGTCGAGGTCTTTTTTCCTTACTCATGGCGCAGGGCTTCCACCGGATCCATGTGCGCCGCGCGCCAGGCCGGGTAGAGGCCGAAGATGACACCCGTGGCCACGGAAATGCCGAAGGCCAGCACGGGGGCTCCTGGGGTGACAATGGTCTTCATATCGCTGAAACGCTCAATGCCCATGGGGATGGCCAGGCCCACGGCGACCCCGGCGATGCCACCGCAGCCGGAGAGGACCACGGTCTCCACCAGGAACTGCGTCACGATGTGCGAGCGCCTGGCGCCCAGGGCGCGACGGATGCCGATTTCGCGCGTGCGTTCGGTGACCGTGGCCAACATCACATTCATGATACCGATGCCGCCGACCAGGAGTGAGATGCCGGCGATGCTGCCGAGTACGATTGAGAAGATGCGCTTGGTTTCCTCGGCGCGCAGCAGCAGTTCGAGGGGCACGATGACTTCGAAGTCCTTCTCGTTGTGCTCCCGGGTCAGCATGCTGCGACAGGCGTCGGCCACGAAGGGAACATTGGCGCCGCCGTCCACTTGGACGATGATCTCGTGGAGTTCAACCTCCTGGATGTCGACGGCGCCGCTGCGAATCGTGACCTGACGGTTCCCGAAGATTTTGAGACCCGTACCGAGGGGAACAAAGACCTCGCCGCCGACCTCGGTGCTCGGATCCGTGGCCAGGCTGGCTATGGGGACCCGCGGATAAACCACACCGACGACTTCGAAGTAGTCTGCGCCGATCTTGACGCGCTGGCCCAGGGCGGTCTCGAAGGGAAAGAGATAGCGGGCAATCTCGTAGCCCAGGACACAGACCGGGTCGTGCTGCGCTCCATCGGCGGGGACGAGGAAGCGCCCCTGGAACATCTCGCGCCCGGTCACTTCGAGATAGGAGGGGGGGACGCAGAGGACGCGCGGGCTGCAGACCGCCGGACCGCGACGCACCTCCTCGGGCACCTGGAGGACGCCGATGGCGCGCGTGACGCCGGGGAAGGTGCCACGGATGCGGTCGTGATCCTCATGGGTCAGGCCATAGGCGAGGATGCGCGAATCCTGGTTTGAGACCTTGTCCGTGGGCGGCGCCACGCTGCGCAGGATCACATTCTCGCTGCCCAACTGGTGGATCTGCTCCTGGGCCTCGATGCTGGCACCTTCGGCCACGGCCAGCATGGCGATCACGCTGGAAACACCGAAGAGCACCCCCAGGGTGGTCAGGAAGGCGCGCAGCTTGTGCAGGGCCAGACTGCTGACGCCGAGGCGTACAGCGCGCGCGATAGAGGCAATGCGCATGGCTCCCGTCAGGCTCCGTTTTTCCGGACGTCATCGATGCGGCCGTCCTTGAGGCGCATCGTGTGTTCAGTGCGCTCGCCGATCTGCGCCTCATGGGTGACCATCAGGATCGTCTTGCCCTCCGCGTGCAACTCATCGAAGAGGTCTAGGATCTCCGTCGCCGTCACGGTGTCCAGGTTGCCGGTGGCTTCATCGGCGAGGATCAGGGCCGGGTCGTTGATGAGGGCGCGGGCGATAGCCACGCGCTGTTGCTGTCCGCCGGAGAGTTCCGTCGGTCTGTGTTCGAGACGGTCAGCGAGGCCCACGCGCTCTGCGAGGACACGACCTCGCTCTGTCGCGTCTGCAGGCACATCGTCGAGGTAGAGCACGGGCACGAGGATGTTTTCCAGGACATTCAACTGGGGGATCAGGTTGTAGGACTGGAATACAAAACCCAAGGCGTTCCCCCGCAGGGTCGAGAGCTCGTCATCATCCAACTGGCCGACCTCATTGCCGGCCAATGAGTAGGTTCCAGCCGAAGGTCGGTCGATGCAACCGAGGATGTTCAGGAGCGTTGACTTGCCCGATCCTGAACTGCCCATGATCGACCAGTATTCTCCAGCGCTGAATTCGAAGGAGATACTGTCGAGGGCATGGACTTCCGTGGTACCCATGAGATACGTGCGGTTGACGTCCTGCAGGATGGCCACGGCTTGCGGCTCTCCGTGGGACTCTGGCATGGATGAGGCTCCAGAGACGATCACTGCCCTGTACCCTCGTGGACACGCTTCCGCCCTGACTCCGGCCGCCCGGATCCGGCGCGATCCGCTCCGCCCTGTCGAGTTCCCGCCCTCTCTCCGGTCGGCGTATCTCCACCATCCCGTCGCTGAGGCTTCTCTCCACTCGAACTGTCCTCGCCACCAGGCTTGCGCATGCCCATTGTCGGCTCGACAGCTGGTGTGGGGGCTGGTTTCCAGGAGGCGGGTGGGGACAGGGCGACAATCTCGCCCTCCTCGAGTCCAGACTTGATCGAGACCCACTTGTTGTTGTCTTGTCCCACGGAAACCTCACGCGCCTGCGGACCACTGCCGTTTTGCACGAATGCAACTGTGCGCGATCCATCGAGGTGGACCGACTGGCGAGGCACGTAGAGGGTGTTGTCGAGCATATCGATCATGATCTCAATGCTGCAGGACATACCGGGCCGCATCTCGGGCACCCCCTCGTGGATTGATACCTCCGTTTTGTAGAGGCGCTGGTTAGGATTCGACATCCAGCTGCCCGAATCTGCTACGGCAGCCAGGAAGCGAACCTCACCCTCGAACACCCGATCTGGGATCGCATCGATGGTGATGCGGCAGGCCTGCCCGACACGCACGTTCTCCAGTTTTGTTTCGTGCAGGCTCGCGATGGCGGTCATTCCCCCGGCACGCGGAATCGACGCAATCTCCTGGCGTTCATACACGTCCTTTCCTTCCTCAGGAACCTCTCCACCACCTCGCCAACTACTGCCACGGCTCCGCGAGTAGACAAGCATCCCTGTGCCCGGTGAGTAGATGTGGCTCTTGCCGATTTGGTCCGTGTACTTGGCAAGCTTCTCCCGCTCACGTTCAAGTTTGAACTCGGATGAGTCCCGTGCGGCCTCGTAGTCAGCCAGGCGCGCACGCGCCTGCTTCTCCGTCTTCAGGACCTCTCGTTCACGGGTGGCCACATCGGAGTTCAGCTCCGCCAGCCTTTTCGGTCGTTCGAACGTCTCTTTCAGCCGTTTTTCGCGCCACGACTGTTCGAGCTTGATGCGTGCACGTTCAAGAGACAACTGGTCTCGCTCGAGTTCCGTACGCTGCACGAACCCATTGGCAGCCAACTGTTCGGTCCAGCGCAGCGTCTCTTCCGCCTGCTTGAGTTCTTCTTCGGCCAGTTTGATCGACTCATCGGCCCGAGCGATCTCGTGCTCCCACTCACCGTCCGGTTGCGTGTACTTCAAGAGGTCCATCTCCCCCAGCACAAGGGCCAGTTCTGCGGCTGCGATGTCGCTGGTGTTCTGGATCTTCTGAATGTCGTATTGCTCGCGGGCCTTGGTAAACGATGCCTCGGCGTTCTTGACCGAGATCTCCTGGGTCACGCGCCGGTCCCGCAGGCTGGACACATCAAGTTCGCAGATCAGATCGCCCTCCTGAACGATCGTCCCTTCTTCTGCCAGGAAAATGATCGTTGCGCGGCCTTCGAGCTCGCAGATCATGCGCATGGAGTCCTTGGCTTCCAGGTTGCCGTGGGCCGATTCAGAGATCAGGAGGTCCCCCCGGCGTACGGGGACACCCTCCAGAGCATCCATGGCTTCTTCGCTGAGCCAGCCACCGGGGCCCATCCCCCAGATGGCGGTGAGCAGAATTGCGGCGATGCCACCGAGCAGGAATCGACTGTTCATGGTTGCCTTTGTCATGAGGGGGTCACCTCGAGCAGCGTGGTGTCGGGGTGCAGGCCGTCTTCGTCCACGACCAGGACCTCAAGCTGAAGATATAGATCCAAGCGCGCCAGAGTAAATGTGATCAGGGCCGATGTGGCGGCGTTCTCCGCCTCGAGCAAGGCCTCCCTGGCTTCGAGCCAGTCACGTGTGGAGGCGCGCCCGGCATCCAGGTTGAGCTGGGCGCTTTCCACCCGCCGCTGGGCCAGGATCACGGCACCCTCCTGGATGGCGAAGCTTTGGCGCGAGTTCCGGACATTGCGCAGGGCCTCGCGCACTCCGGCTGCGATGTTGTCCTCGCTCGCCACGAGGTTCCGCTCCGATGACGCCAGACTGATCAGTTGCGCCCGATAGGCATTTCTCTCGGCCACACGATCGGCGGGGAGGTCCAGGGAGAGCGCTGCAGACCAGGAGACACCGTCCTGGTCTGCGCCCATGGACGCATCCAAGCCGAGGCCCGCGCGCAGGGCATCCTCAGCGATGGCGACCCGCCGCCGTGTGTCCTCAAGGCCGTCACGGGTAGTCATCAGATCGAGGCGCGTGGCCAGGGCGATGACAATCGCAGCCTCCTCGTCCAGGCCCGAGGCCCAGGCGTCGATGCTGGACAGGCGCTCAAATTCCTGCGGATCCAGTGGCAGTAGCGCGCCAACAGGCAGGCCCAGGAAGAGGTTCAGCTGGTCGCGCTCTCGCTCGAGAGATGCGCGCAGGGAGATCAGGCGTGTCTCGGACCTCAACTCGTTCTGGCGTGCCTGGTCAGCCTCAATATCAGAGAGGCGTCCGGCCGCGGAGAGGGCCTCGTTGCGTGTGCGCAGGGCTGTCAGGTTGGCGTAGTTGCCCTCTTCATTGTGCAGCTCGTCAATGGCCTCAAGCAGGTCGTAATAGCGCTGGGCCACATCTACGGCAAAGGTGCGGCGATAGCGTTCAAAGGAGCGCACCTCATAGACCAGGTCACGTTCCGCCTGGGTCAGGGGTTCGCGGGCGATGGCGCGGCCGGCGCCGCGCATGAGTGGTTGCGTGATCGAGAGCGAGATACCTGTCAGGACATCCCAGCCCGATCCGGTCGAGACGACGCGGAAGAGGTCAGTGCCGATGCTGGTCACGATGGATGCGCCACTGCCGAGCAGTTGTGTGAAGCCCACACTTGCGTCCGCCTCCACCGTATCGTCTCCGCTATCGCTGCCGCTGGTCGAAGCACCCAGGGAGGAGAAAGGCCGCCGGGAGAACTGCCAGCGCTCAAGCGTCAGGTCGAGTGCCTCGAGATAGAGTTGCTCCTTTTGCGACTGGTAGTCACGGCTGTTGTCGGCGGCGATTTCCAGGCAGTCAATGAGCGAGAGCGGGACAGTCGACGTCCAGGTGCCGGCGACGATCATCTCGCGCAGGCTCTCGCTCTGTTTATCAATTGTGAGAGGCTCGGAGCTGGAGAAGAGTTCGTTCCGACGCTCCTCGAGCAATGCGAAGACCTCAGCGTCGGCGGCCCGCACCTGTTCGGCCGGTGTGGCACAGGCCCAGCACAGGCAGAGACCGAGCAGGCCTGTGCGGAACGGGCGTCGCCGAAAGGCAGCACGTCCTTTCAGGAGTGATGAGGTAATGACAGGCAACGGGTGGGTGCGGAGCATCAGGGAGGGCTGGATGCAGCGGGCAATATCGTACCGTCTCGGCAGTCTGGTTCGGGGCTTACTTCCAGGTCCTTACAGGACTGGTACCGGCTCGAGCGGCTCCCTCCTGCGCTTCCCCGAAATAACTCACTCCAGGCGTTTGGCCTGCAGCCGCAGGCCGTTCTGCAGCAGTGTCAGGCTCAACGGACTGCCCTCCTCATCCAGTTCGAAAACAAGGCGCGCCTCCACAGCTCGGTAGAAGAACTCGGTCTCATTCTCCGGGTAGATGCGGACGGCGGGTTGCATGGTCATGCGTGCCAGCAGGTGCGCGCCATCCCTGGTTATCTCAAGATCCTGAAAAGGACCAAAGTGGTACTTGCCCACATAGCGCCCGAGCACCTCCGTGCCCAGCTCCACCGCGATCTTCAGTTTGTTCGGTGGGGGCTCTTCCCCGCGCAGCAGGCTGTGGATCTGGGTGGCCAGGACGCCTACTTCAGTGCCCGGGCTGTTGGTCATGAAAATCAGACCTGTGCGCCGCTTGAGGTCAACGACGATGGAGGAGGAATAGCCTCCGGTGCGCCCGTTGTGGAACAGCACCTCCTCTCCCGGGAGGAGGTGCCAGCCAAGGCTCATGCGCTGCCCGCCTGGGCGGTCTGGTCCGCCGTCGAAGCACTCCTGGCGGGCGAGGCGCAGGGCTGCCTGGAGATGCGTGGGGGAGTCGCCGGCCCCGGGTTCGTCCAGGCAGGCGCGCATGAAGGTCAGCATGTCGTCGGCTGTGGAGCGCAGGGCTCCGCAGGGCGCCAGAACACTGAAGTTCCACTCGGCGGCAGGTTGCAGGTCCGCATCGTAGGGACTGGCCAGCCGGGCCCGCTGGTCTTCATCCGGTACCAGGACTGTATTCGTCAGATCCAGGGGAATGAAAATGCGGCTACGCAACAACTCGGCGTAGGGGCGGTCGTGGGCCAGTTCAAGCAGGTGACCGAGCAGGGCAGCGCCGAGATTGCTATACGAGTAGGAGCGCCCCGGCGAACGCGGCGGCTTCCACTTGACCAGGCCGGAGTACAGCAACTCCAGATCGTAGTCCTCGTAGGGACGCGTCGGATCGGCTGGCTTGAAGTTGCCAGGCATGCGCGGCAAGGCCGCCGTGTGCGTGGCCAGGTGGCGCAACCTGACAGGGTGCAAGATGTTTCCATCAGCCAGTTCCTCCTCGAAGGAGGGCAACTGCACTGGGGAGGGCAAGAACATGTTGACAGGGTCTTCCAGGGAAACGGTACCAGTGGTCACGGCGTCCGCCAGCAGCAGCCCCGTGAAGATCTTGGTGAGCGAGCCGATCTCGTACAGCGTGGCTCCGTTTGGTGTGCGCTTTGAGCCGATAGCTGTCTCGCCGTAACCGCGCACGAAGGTCGTCTCATCCAGGTACATGCCGATTACGAAGCCGACGGCCACACCGGACGCCTCAACTTCCTTGGCGAGTGCATCTACGCGTTCCAGCAGCGGTTGGGGCTCCTGGACACTGGGGGTTGCCCGAACGCCTGAGGCGAAACCAGAGGCGGCCATGGGCAGTAGCACGCAGTAGAGCCTGATGGGTAGCATGGGTGGGCTTGGGGGCTTTTCCGGTAGAGGCAACCTGACACCGGGAAGCCAATCCCGCCGAAGGATTGGCCTCCCGGCGTCCGACCTCTATTCTGACACGCTGCGAGCCCCCCAGGAACGTTTCGGCAGCGATTTACACAATCACCCTCATGCAACCCACTTGTCCCGTCACCCTTGCGCTCTTCGGTCGCTTCAAGTTGACGGGTCCACCACATCGTCGGTGTCTCCACCAGATCCGGTTCAGAGAATACCTCCTATGTCATCGAACGCGTTGAGCGAGCAGGCCACGGGTCCGGCGTCTCTCTGTTGAACAAGGCTGTGGCTTGAGTCCGTCCTTTCTAGTAGTCACCGGTGAGCGGCCCCATGACGACCGCGTCCGCGCAGCATGAGGCGTGTATTCACCAGTTTGTTTTGCGGGCTTGCGGGTCTGGCCGTCCTGACCTGGCTGGTTGTGGCCCTCTGTCGCCTGGGTCATCCCTTCGAGCTTGAATGGCAGGAAGGCGGGATCCTGCAGCACATGCAGCGCCTGATGGCGGGGGAGGCCATCTACACCGCACCCAGCCTGGATTTCGTGCCCTTTCCCTATCCGCCGCTCTACCCCCTGGTGGGGGCCCTGTTCACGCCCCTGTGCGGAGCGAGCTTCAGCGCCCTGCGTCTGGTCTCGGTTCTCGCAACCCTGGCCACGCTCGCGCTCCTGATGCGCCTGGCCTCCCTCGGGGCGGCCCGGGAGTCCGGCGCGCTTCCAGGCTTGCTGGCCGCCGGTTGCTACGCCGCCTGTTTTCCCCTGGCGGGAGCCTGGTTTGATGTGGCCCGGGTTGACGCGCTCTGGCTGGCGTTGATGCTGGGTGGAGCAACTTGCCTGCGCGCGGCACCCGCCGTGCGCTCCAGCGGCCGCCACGGCGCCGGCGCCGGCGCGCTGCTCTTCCTCGCGCTCTGTACGAAGCAGACGGCCTTGCCCCTGGCGCTCCTGTTGGCTCTGCCCGCCTTCCAACGCGGCCGGCGTTGCGGGCGAGCCTACCTCTTGACCCTCCTGCTCCCCGGCCTCCTGGCCCTGGTCGCGGGACATCTCCTGACGGCGGGTTGGAGCACGCGCCACCTGTTCCTGCTGCCCGCGGCGCATCCCTTCAGTGCCGAGCTGGCCCTCTCCTTCTGGACCGTCGACCTGCTTCCCAACCTGCCCGTGGCCCTTGGCCTCAGCATCGCACTCCTCTTGGCAGGCGCGCGCATCAAGGGCGAGCGCCGGGATCTCTTTCTCCCGGCGCTCCTCAGCGGTCTGACGCTCACCTCCTGGCTGAGCCGCGCCCACGTGGGCGGCTGGGACAATGTGCTGATGCCCGTGTGCGCCGCCCTCGCCCTGGGCCTGGCGGGAGCCGTGGAGCGCCTGCTCCCGGGTGTCGGCCGCCGCGCAGCGTCCCGACAAGCCCGGTTCGGAGCTGCCCTGCTGGCCCTCCTGGTCTGCGGGCAGTTCCTGATCCTGTTCAGAGATCCGCGCCCCCAGATTCCCACGGCGCAGGCGCAGCTCGCGGGGGAGGCCTTCGTGACGGAGTTGCGGCACGCGCGCGGCGAGGTACTGGTGCCCTACCACGGCTACCTGGCGGCCCGGGGCGGCAGCCCCATGGGAGCCCATGCCATGGGATTGATTGATCTCATGCGCGGCGCTGACCCAACCGCCGCCGAGCCCCTCCTGCGCGCGCTGGAAACAGACCTCGCCCGCCGCCGTTGGAGTGCCATCTACCTGGACGAGCCCTGGGACCTGCCGGCTCTGGAGGCCAACTACAGACGGGATCCGCGCTTCGTGCCGCCGCATGAGCTCTCTCCGGTCACCGGCGAGCCCACCTTCCCGCGTCACCGCTATCTGCCGCGCTGAGCGCTGCGAGGAAGTGCCAGAGGGCCCGCGTAGATCCACGCCTACCCGCGGGCGCCCACGAGTAATCATGGGAAAGGTGGCGGCCCGGGCGCAGTTATTTCGCCTAGGCCTGCAACGAAACCAGCGCTGACCCACCGGGTAGATCTCGGTGATGAGGCGCATTCTGGATCGGATCTCCAGCTCCCCACTACACCGCCGATCCGTGCACAAGCTATTCCTCTATCTCGTCGTCCTGGTCATTTTCGTCTCGGCTCTCTGGCATGCCAATGACGGGCCAGAGCCTGCGTTTGCCGCCGGGCTCACCGCCGACCATGTCGACATCAATGTCCTCGATAGGGGAGCGGGTGTGGTGGAGGAGTTGGCTGACCAATCGTCGTTGGGGGCGCCCGCCGCAACAACGTCGGCAGACATGACCGCGCATGAACTGCCGAAACTGAGGGCGGCCCTGGATGCAGCTGAGGAGGCGGACACAATCCGGTTCCGTGGCAGCGTCAGCGTGGGAGACGAGCTCGGCCGAAATGAGGCTGCCGACGGCACCCTGGAGGTGTACTTCGAATGTCTGAATGAGGTGCACGAACTCACGGTACGCGCCGGGCTTTGGGAATACAGCGCGGCCCCGGATGAACTGGAAGACGGCTACTTCGAACCGGGCGGCGGGGAGCTTGAGGCCGAGCTCGGCATGTTGGAAGTTCTCCGCGCCCACCTGGCGGGGCGTGAGGCCTGGTCCGAGGCAGGGGCAGTCGCCCTGCGAGCGGGGGTGGAAACGGAACTCGAGCTGCGTTGGATGGGCGTGACCGAGCTGCGGATCGTCGACGCCCTGACCGGTGCGGAACTGGACGCGGTTGACATGGCGGTCGATGAGTACGGTATGCCACCGGTCAACGCGGAGCAGTTGGCCGACAGCTTGACCTTGCGCGCACAGCCATCACCGCTCCTGTTTGCCCCGAAACTGGATGATCTGGTCCTGGGGGAGCCCGTGCAGACCTGGCTGGTGGGCGCCGACGGCTACGCCTGGCAGCCGGTTTCCATTGATCATGGCCGGGGCGGAGAGCGAACCGTGGAGCTCGCCCGGGCCGGGAGCCTGAGGGTGCAGCTGGCCGGTGAAACGCCGGGCACGGCGAGGCTCGTGCTCACACCTCTATTCGATGACGGGCTCGGGGGGCGGCAGCCTGGTCTGTGGCCCACGGGTCCGGAGGGAAGCCGCTGGGCCCGGGGGGATCGGCTGGCCCCGGGACTCTGGAGCGTGGCCCTCAAGAGCGGCCTGAGCCACACCCGCGCCGCCACATTGGTTGAGGAGCAGGTGCTCATCAAGGCGGGCAGCCTGGCCAGGCTGGAGCTGACCGTGCCCGAGCTCCCGCTCCAGGGCGAGCCTGTGGCCCTGGCGGGGTTGCTGCATGTGCCGGGTGCCTGGCAGGACCTGGGCGAGCTCATGTTCTCAATCCGAGCCGTGGGTCCGTTCCCCTATGACCATCAGGTTACCGTCTCCAGCGGCCATTCCGATGTGAGCAGCGGTTCCACCGTTTCACATCTGGCCAAGGTGGCGGGAGACCGTGAACTGCGTCGGTGGCAGGCGGGGCGACGCACCCCAGGCGAATATATGGCGGAGATTTCCATGCGCTGGGACCGCTGCATCTGGCAGCAGAGCTTCACGCTGCCGCCGCGCGGGCTCGATGACCTGGAACTACACCTGCCAGCTCCCCTGCACCTGGCGGTGGTTCCCCGGGACGCGGCCACCGGCCAGCGGTTGCTTCAAGGTAGTCGAAGTTTGGAAGAGGCCGGAGTCTCCATCAGCTTCATGCTCTCCGACACACAGGGCATCTTCGGCGAGATGCCGGGGGAGTTGAATGCAGCTGAAGGCAGCTTCCTGGGAATTGTCCCGCAAGGTGACTTGCAGATCTCCGTGGATTCCCACGCGTACGGGGGGGAGCTGGTGACCGTTGATGTTCAAGAGGGAGGCCGGGAGCTGGTCATCGACATGCACGGGCAGCTCGCCCTCAGCATAGAACTCGAGAACGGCGGCCAGCCGGTGACCGTACCCGAAGAGTGGTGGTGGGAAGTCGGGCTCAGCGATCTTGATGGAGAGGAGTTGGACTTCGGGATGGACTCCAGCGAGGAAGGGCCGAATGGCATGCTGTTCCTCGTCTCCGGGACGGGCTTCTGCCGCGTGAGTTTTCCGAAGTTGAATGGCTACGAGCCCCTGGCTGACCGAGATGTAACCCTGGCCGCCGGCCGCACCACCTCCCTGGCCCTGGCACTCACTTCCAAGTAGGGCGAGGAGCACCCCGCGGGGGGCGAGTCAGGCTTCTTCGCCGTGGATCAGCTCCAGTAGCAGGGCCCGCACCTGGGCCGGGTCCGCCCTTCCGCCGGAGGCACCCATGACGGGCCCCATCAGGGCGCCGAGGGCCTTCTGATTGCCCGCGCGCACATCCGCGGCCACCGCCTCACGCCCGGCCAGGGCTGCCAGGCACCAGGCCCGCAGCTGCCCGTTGTCCTGGAGGGCGGCCAGGCCCAGCTCCTCGACCAGGGCGTCGGGGTCGCCGCCCCGGGCGGAGACATGCGCCACCAGGCGCTGCCCGCCCTTGCGCTGGATGGTGCCGGCGGCCACCAGGCTGATGATGCGGGCCAGTTGCTGCGGTCCGAGTGCTCCCGTGGCAATTGAGTCGGCCGCCGCGGCATCCTCTGCCAGGGCTCCCAGCACATCATTGGTGATCCACTTGGCGGCCGCGGAGGCAGTAGTTGGTCCCGAGCCCAGGGCCTCGACGGTGGCCTCGAAGTAGTCCGCCACGGCCGGCTCAGCGGTCAGGATGGTCGCGTCCCGCTCGCTGACCTGCCACTCATCCACATAGCGCCGGCGGCGGGGCGCGGGCATCTCCGGCAGCAGCTTCCGTTGTTCCTCCAGCCGCTTCGCAGCGGCGGATACGGGCACCAGGTCCGGATCAGGGAAGTAGCGGTAGTCCCCCTCGTCCTCCTTGCCGCGCATGGGGCGCGTGGCGCCGGAGTCCACATCGAAGAGGCGCGTCTCCTGGACGGGGGCCTGTGCGGGATCGCCGCTCTCGTAGGCCTCTACCTGGCGTGTGATTTCATGTTGGATGGCCGCGCGCACGTGGCGGAAGGAGTTGAGGTTCTTGACCTCTACCTTCGTGCGCCAGGGCTCGCCATCCAGATGCACGGAGACATTCACATCACAGCGCAGGGAACCCTTCTCCATGTCGCAGTCACTGACACCGGCGAAGCGCAGGCGCTCCTTCAAGAGGCCCAGGAACTCGTAGGCCTGATCCGCGCTCTCGAGATCCGCTTCGGTGACAATCTCGATCAACGGCACACCGGCGCGGTTGAGATCCACCAGAGTGCGCGAACCCCGATCGTGGATGGCCTTGCCGGCGTCCTCTTCCATGTGGATGCGCGTCAGGCGCACGAAGTGACCGCCCGCCAGGAGGATCCCGCCCCCGCTGGCAAAGGGCACCTCGTATTGGGTGATCTGATACCCCTTGGGCAGGTCGCAGTAGAAGTAGTTCTTGCGATCGAAGCGGCTGACCGGAGCCAGGTCGCAATCCAAGGCCAGGCCCGCGCGCAGGGCCAGGCCGAGGGCGGTCTCGTTCAGCACCGGCAGGGCCCCGGGCTGTCCCGTGCAGACCGGACAGGTCAGCGTGTTGGCCGGGGCGCCGAACCTGTTGGCGCAGGCGCAGAAGATCTTGGTGGCCGTCTTCAGCTGGCAGTGGACCTCAAGGCCGATGACGGGGATCCAGTTGGTGCGCGCGGTGGGGCTCATGGGAGCAGCTCCTCGATGGCCCGCGCGATGGCGAGCAGGCGAGCATCTTCCCCGGCGGGCCCGACCAACTGCAGGCCCACCGGCAGGCCAGGCGTCTCCCCAGGGTGGGGCGTGGTCGGCGCAGCACCGCCGTCCGGGGCCGTGCCGCAGGGCACGCTGACCGCCGGCAAACCGGCCAGGCTGGCGGGCACGGTCAGGGTGTCGGCCAGGTACATGGCGAGGGGGTCCGCCGTGCGCGCGCCCAGGGGGAAGGCCACGCAGGGCGAGGTGGGGGAGGCGAGCACGTCGACCCGCTCAAAGGCGGCGGCGTAGTCCTCCGCCAAGAGGCGCCGGGCACGGCTGGCGCGCCCGTACCAGGCGTCCTGGTAGCCGTGGGAGAGCACGAAGGTGCCGAGCAGGATGCGGCGCTTGACCTCGCTCCCAAAGGCCGCTTCGCGGCTGGCGGCGAACATGTTCTGTAGGCCACGGCCCGCAGATCCGGCGCCGGTGAACTCCTCGGAGCGCAGGCCGTAACGCACGCCGTCGTAGCGCGCCAGGTTGCTGGAGGCCTCGGCGGTGGCGAGCACGTAGTAGGTGGGGATGGCCAGCTCCGCGTGGGGCAGGGAAACGGAGACGAGCTCAGCGCCGGCGGCGGCCAGGTCGGCGCAGGCTCGCTCGCAGGCCGCGGCGACGCCGGGCTCGAGAGCGCTCTGGTCCAAATCCAGCACGCCCACACGCAGTCCGGTGAGGTTGACGCTGGTGGGTTCGGGCGCGGGCTCCGCCAGACAGGTGGCATCGCGCTCGTCGTCACCGGCAAGGACCGCAAGGGCCAGCTCCAGATCGCGCACGCTGGTGGCGATGGGGCTGATCTGGTCCAGCGAGGAACCAAAGGCCACCAGGCCATAGCGCGAGATGCGGCCGTAGGTCGGCTTCAGGCCAGCGACACCGCACAGGGCGGCGGGCTGGCGCACTGAGCCCCCCGTGTCGCTGCCCAGGGCCAGGGGCACGAAACCGGCGGCCACCGCCGCAGCCGAGCCCCCGGAGGAGCCGCCGGGCGTGCGCGACAGGTCGCGGGGGTTGCGCGTGGCGCCGAAGGCGGAGTTCTCCGTGGAAGAGCCCATGGCGAACTCGTCCATGTTGGTTGTACCCAGGGGCACTGCTCCCGCGGCCACAAGGCGCTCCACCGCCGTCGCCGTATAGGGTGCGCGCCAGCCGCTGAGGGCGCGGCTAGCGCAGCTGGTTTCAAAACCCTCCCAGGCCAGGTTGGCCTTGAGGGCCACGGGCACTCCAAAAAGTGGCGGTGCCTGCCCGTGCGACGCGCCCCAGGCCGGATGCTCAGCGAGCTCCCGATCGAGGGCCGCCGCCCGCTCGAGGGCGTAGTCCTCTTCGACGGTCAGGAAGGCGTGCAGCTCTCCATCCCCGCGGGCGATGGCCGCCAGGGAGGCGCGCACGGTCTCCAGCACCGTCGTCTCACCGGCCAGCAGCGCGGCCCGCAGGGCCGTGGCATCGCGCCCACTCACCGGGCTTCCCCCGCATCCGGAGTCTGGCCCGCCCCCGCCCCTCCCGCTCCCGGTCGCAGAACCGTTTTTGGTACGGCGTAGAACCCGTCCTCGGCTTCCGGGGCGCGCTCCAACAGCTCCCGCCGATCGAGGCTCGCTGCCGGCCGGTCCGCGCGCACCACATCCGCATCCCGGGCGCGGCCCCGCATGGGTTCCACGGCGTCCACGTCCAGCTGCGCCAGGACCGCAAACTGCTCCAATATGCGGCCGAACTGGGGGGCCAGCTCGCCTAGTTCGGCGGCGGATAGATCCAGTCGTGCCAGGGCGGCCGTGCGCTGCACCAACTCCTCCAGCTCCCGGGGCTGGGGGGAGGTGGGTCGCTCTTCCCCGGGGGGCGGCGGGTTCCGGTCGTCAGGGGCCATGGGCCGAGAATGGTACACGGGCCGTGGGCGGTTCCAGCGCCCTTTGCGCCGGATTGCGCCCGCCGGGGGCACGCGCTAGCCTGCGGGGCCATGGTGTTCCACGCCCAGCACTCATTGTCCCTGGCCCCGCTGCTGACGGCCGAGCTGCCCGCGTCCCCGCTGCTAGCGGCCGAGCAGGCCGCCGGCCGCGTCGCCGCCGCGCAGCTGCTCGGGGAACCGGACTGGATCGGCCTGGGTCTGGTACTGGCTATCGTGGGCGGCTTCCTGATCGCCAATGCGATCCTCTGGCGCCATCCGCGTTCCATGATCCGGTCCCACTTTGGGCGTCGCCCGCTGGAGCTGCGCACGATCCGCGAGACGATCTTCCATCGCATGCAGACCTCCCTGGGTTTCACCTGCCTGTTGCTCGGCTTCGGCTGCATGTTGGTGGGCCGCTTCAGGCCCCAGGCGGCGGAGCAGCCACTGACCCTGGCCTGGGTTGGCCTGGTGGTCGTGGCCGTCGGAGCACTCCTGGCCGTCGGCTGGTGGTACTCCCTGATGGCCTTCCGGCGCTACCTGCGTGAGTACATCAACGAACACCCCGGTGACTTTGAAAAGGACCTGGCCATGGCGCGCGAGATCGGTGCCCTCTTCGGCGTCTCAGCGCGCGGCGACGACACGGTGCAGACCTTCCTGGAGCGCGTGCGGCGCAAGGCCCACCTGCCGCGGCCGGAGCGCCTCTCCGGCGGCTACGGAGCCGCCGAGTTCACCGGGCCGGATTCCTCGGACAGCGCCTTTGGACTCGGCGATGAACAGGGCTCCGAGTCGACTGAAGCGGCCACGGGGCACGCGCCGCCAGGCGCGGAAAAACGCACAGGTGGCCTCGCGGCGGCGCCCCGTCGGGAGAGTTACTGAGTCTCCCGCTATCCCCGGCGGCTGCTCATCCCCGGTGGCTGCTTATCCGCGGTGGCTAATGGCCGCCGTCGGGCGTGGGCTCCTGCCCGGCGGACTCGCCGGCGGGTTCGCCGGTGGGCTCCTTGGGCCTGACCACCAGCACCGAAGCCCTCCCGCGCCGCAGGTATTCGCGGGCCAGGGGCACCAGCTGCTCCGGCCCGATTTCGCCGTAGAAGGTCTCCAGCGTGCGGATGTTGCCGAGGGCCTCGCCGTCCGTCTGGGCCTCGCTCAGCAAGCTCAGCCAGAAGCCGTTGGAGCGCCGGGCATCGCGCAGTTGCTTGAGGATTGGCTCGCGCATGCGCTGGACTTCCGCGGCCTCGATGCCAGACATGGCCATGTCGTCGGCGACGGTCAGGCAGGCTTCCACCACGCGTGCCGAAAGGGCCGGGTCGGCACCGGCCTCGATGGTGATGGCTCCCAGGCCCGGGTGCACCCGCGACGCATCCGATGAGGCGTAGGGGGAGTAGGCCACACCGAGCTTCTCGCGGACCTCCACACGCAGGCGATCGGAGAGCAGGTAGCCGAGGAAGAAGAGGCTGCGCCGGCGGCTAGTGTCGAAGCCGTCCGTCGTGGGGAAGACCACATGCACCCGGGAGCGCGGCACCTCCGTGTCGATGGCGTGGTCCTGGGCGAGACCCATTTGCGCGGCCGGAATCGTGCGGCGCTCTGAGTACTCACCCAGATCCCGGCGCGCTTCGAGCATCCCGAAGGTGGCCGCCGCCTGGGTGATGGCGGTTTCCACATCGAAATCTCCGACGACGGTCAGCTCCAGTTCGCCGTGGCGCAGGTGTGCGGCGAGCCAGGCGCGCAGGTCACTCATCTCGACGGCTTCGATGGCTTCGCGCTCGGGCAGGCCGAAGCGCGGATCGCCGGCGTGCAGGTCCTTTTCGAAGATCATGAGCTGGGGGCCCTCGTGGGTGTGCAGCAGGGACTCGAAGAACTGGGGCAACTGGCGGCGCAACTGAACCAGGCCGTCCGGGCGCCAACCGGGATCAGTCAGCCAGGCACAGGCCAGCTCAAACTCCAAGAGCAGGTCCTCGGCGGTCGTCCCGCCGGAGAGTTGGAAGGCGTCCGATCCCACGGAAAAGCCCACCCCCACCTGGCGGCCGGCGGTCAAGCGGCGCAGTTCCTCGCTGTCGTGGGCCCCGAGGCCACCGGCGCTGAAGACCTGGTCCGCCACCCAGGCGACGGCGGCCCGCTCGGGCTCCAGGGTCAGGCGGCCCTCGCCGACGCGCATGCTGAGCAGGATTTCCTTCTCCTTGAAGTCCGTGGCCTTGAGGTTCAAGCGCACGCCGTTGGCGAAGCGCACCAGGGTCACACCCAGATCGTCAACCGTGAGCCGTTCGGTGATTTCACCAGCCTGGCCCGCTGTGGAAGCATAGGCGAAGGCACCGGTTTCGATGGCCGCGGGAGGCGCGACGGCCACGCGTTGGCTCTCTTCCCAGACGGCGGTCATGTGTTCGCCGGCCGTGTCGCGGCCCTCGGCGTCCGAGAGGTCCAGGCCTCCGAGGGCGTAGAGGGAGAGCTCGCCCCGCCCCCAGGCCTCGGCCAGGTCTCGGTGGCAGTCCTCCACAGTCAGGGCCTCCACGGCCGGGCGCAGGAGGGCCCGGCGGCTGGCGGCATTCATGGGGACGCGGCGCTTTTCAGCGGCGCCGACGATGGCGGACAAGAGGCCCTTGCTGCGCGCCGTCGGTTCGCGCTCCACGGCCTCGTCCAGACCGCGCAGGATGTCCGCGCGCAGCTCGTCGAGTTCCGGTTGTTGGAACCCATGCAAGAGGGCGCGCCGCAGCTCCTGCTCACCGACGGCCAGGGCCTCCCGCCACTTGTCCGGGGCGGCGGTCAGATACAGGCCTTCGCCGTCAAAGAGCTCGAAGGCCCCGCCGTCGCCGGCCCGGGCGCCCATGAAGGGTGCTCCCTCTTCCTTGGCAAGTTCGTTGAAACGCAGGTTCAACATGCGCCTGGCCAGGGCCAGGGGCAGGTTCTCGAGGCGCGTGGCCGCCGTGTCGGCTTCTTCCTCGAAGGGCGCCACGACCTCGGCCACCAGGGTCGCCGTGGGGATCTCCGGTTCATACAGGTGAAAGGCGAATTCATAGGCCGGCGGCGCGCCCCGGGGCGGCTCCACCGGAGGTGCCCCGGCCGGCACGGGCAGGTCGGCGAAGGCGGCGGTGAAGAGCTCTTCCGGGTTCAGTCCATCCAGATCACCCACGGCCACCAGCGTCATGTTCTCCGGCCGATACCACTTCTCATAGAAGGCGCGCACGCTGTCCTCGGTGAAGGCGTCGCGGGCGGCCTTGGTGCCGATGGGGGAGCGCGTGGCGATGCGTGTGCCGGCGCACAGGATCTCGATCTGCCGCCGACCCAGACGGTACCCGGCGGAGTCCCGCTCGCGCTCCTCGCCGTCGATTACGCCCTTCTCCGCCTGCACCTCGCTGTCGGCCAGCAACAGGCCGTCCGCGTAGTCGCGCAGCACAAGCAGGCCCTCGGCGATGCTCTCCGCATCCGCTTCCGGCAAATCGATCTTGTAGAGCGTCTCACCATAGGTCGTGTGGGCATTGGTGTCCGCGCCGAAGCTCATGCCGCGTTCCTGGAACCAGCCCACCAGTTCACCGGAAGCGAAGTGCTCGGATCCGTTGAAGGCCATGTGCTCCAAAAAGTGCGCCATGCCGCGTTCGCTCTCCTCCTCTGCCAGGGAGCCCACATCCACATGCAGGCGCAGGTAGACGCGCTTGTCCGGCTCCGGGTTGTCAGCCCAGGCGAAGCGCAGTCCGTTGTCGAGCTCACCGAAGTGAATGCGCGGGTCGACGGTCAGGTCGCTGGACTCGTGCTCCCAATCCCTGGCCTGGCCCGCTTGGCGCTCCGCATCGGAAGCGAGCACCTCTGGTTGACGCGCCGTGTTCGTACCGCTACAGGCTATCGGGAAACTCAGGAGAGCGGCGACCAAGGCGGCGTTGGTGAATGATCTGGTCATGGCAATGTTCAGGAACTAGCTCCGGCGCGGTCGGCGTGGAATCGGTTGTCCA
>PVBE012285713.1_pt1 | contig 72265 bp, 69 predicted proteins | sample 1631181 | NCBI WGS metagenome assembly PVBE01 (sample SAMN08397723, study PRJNA350692) | Marine metagenome, whole genome shotgun sequencing project. | isolation source: water | place: Pacific Ocean | collected 2012-04
CTTAGTTGATGATTCTTGCGATCACGTATCGGCCGCCGTCGAAGCCCTCGAAATAATGCTCCAGTAGAGGATGGCGGACCGGCTCCGCACTCGCGTCTCGCTCCAGATTGCGCTGCGCCACATAGGTCATCTGGTCGCTGCCATCTACGAGCACGTGGTACCAGGGCGCGTCCTTGGGCGGCCGACTCCGGGCGACCTGGTCGTACCAATCGTCCGAGAGCTGGAAGGTCGGATCCACGTCCACCACCACGCCCCGATACTCGAAGCGCTTGTGATGGATCAGCTCACCCACCGAAAAATCTGCACTTGCGTTCGGATCGGCATCGGCCATACCGAGATTCTCCCACACCCCAGCTCGGACGCCCAATCAGATATCCACCCCCGGCGCCGCCATGGGCGCTGATCCCGCCCCGCCCGCTGGCGCGAGCCATGGCCCTGGGCATCCGATTGTGGTCTCATTGACAGCGACCCACCCACGGGGCCGGGTTTGGACCCACTCGACACACCACACACTGGACACACCACACACCGGACACACCACACACCGGACACACCAGAAGGAAGTCTCCATGATCGAAGAGCAGGTCCAGATCGCAACGACGGATGGTCGCATGCCGACATCGATCCTCCACCCGAAGAGCGATGGGCCCTTTCCCGTCGTCCTGGTGCTGATGGATGGCGGGGGCATCCGCCCAGCGCTGCAGGACGTGGCTCGTCGCCTGGCCAGGCTCGGCTACTACGCGATGTTGCCCGACCTCTATTACCGCGCCGAGCTGGCAGAGCCGCTCCAGATCGACTCGCCCGGCAGCTGGGACTGCATGACAGCGCTCATCCAGAGCCTCACCGACGAAAGGGTGATCGGGGATGCCGAGGCGTTGCTCGAGCATGCCAGCACTGACTCCGCGGCTCGCTCGGCGCCAGCCGGTCTACTGGGCTTCTGCATGGGTGGACGCTTGTCCGTGATCCTCTGCCAGGGGTTGGGCACGCGGATCCGTGCCGCGGCCGGGATCCACCCCGGCAATCTGGCAAGCGATGCCGACGAATCCCCCCACCGCCACCTCGACCGCGTGGCCGCTGAACTCTATCTCGCGATCGCGGACAAGGATGAGTGGTGCAGCCCCGAGCAGGTGTCGTTGATGGAAAAGGCGCTCGTCGAGCAGGGCCTGACGCATCAGATCGAGTGGCACCCGGGTGCCCTGCACGGCTTCGGCGTAGGCGACGGCAAGAACTACCACGAACAGGCGTCAGAGCTCGTCTGGGATCGTGTCGAGACACTCTTCGCGCGTAGACTGCGGTAGCGAGCCCGCTTCGTCAGTCAGCCCATGAATCAGAGATTGCCGACCTCTTGCTCCAGCAGCTCCGCGTACTGCTCGCGCGCGGCCGCCGTGCGTGTCGGGATGTGGGCCGACGGCATCAGCCCATCCACGGCCTTGTAGTCGCGCAGCACCTGCTTGGCGATCGTAATCTTGTGGACTTCCGTCGGCCCATCCGCGATGCCCATCACCTGGGCCGCGACCATCATCGACGTGAATGGCATTTCGTTCGAGACCCCCAACGCCCCGTGGATCTGCATCGCCCGCTGGACAACATCGTGATAGACCTTGGGCATGGCGACCTTGATGGCCGCAATGTCCTTGCGCGTCTTCCTGTAGTCGTTGTACTTGTCGATCAACCAGGCGGTTCGCAACACGAGCAGCTTGAACTGCTCGATTTCGATATAGCTGTCTGCGATCTTGTCCTGCACCAGCTGATAGTCGGCAAGCCGACCGTCGCGAGTGCTTCGCGACAGGGCACGCTCGCACATCATGTCGAAACAGCGCTTCAGTTGGCCGACCGTTCGCATTGCGTGATGAATACGACCCCCGCCCAGGCGCGTCTGTGCGATGACGAACGCCGATCCGGGCGCGCCGAGCATGTGGTCACTCGAGACGCGGACATTCTCGTAGCGAATGTAGGCCCCGCCCGCTTGGGACTCGGTTTCCCCCCCGATGCCCACATTGCGCAGAATGTTCACACCGGGCGTATCGGCGGGAACGATCAGCATACTCATTCCCTGGTAGGGACTGACATCGGGATCCGTCACCGCCATCACGATCAGAAAGGAAGACCATCGAGCATTCGACGAAAACCACTTCTCTCCGTTGATTACCCAATCATCGCCGTCCTTGACGGCACTCGTCGTAAACAGCGTCGGATCTGCGCCCGCATGTGGCTCGGTCATCGAATAACAGGATGAGATCTTGCCGTCGAGCAGAGGCTGTAGGTACTTCTTCTTTTGTTAGTCGCTCCCGTAGTATGCGAGAATCTCCGCATTGCCCGAATCGGGAGCCTGGCAGCCAAACACCGAGGGCGCCCAGGACGATCGGCCGAGAATCTCGTTCATCAAACCGAGCTTGAGCTGCCCATAGCCCAGGCCCCCGAGCTCGGGACCCAGATGACACGCCCAGAGCCCACGCTCCCTGACCTGTTCCTGGAGGGGCGCCACCGCCTGCATCGCCCGCTCGTCACTCTTGTCGAAGGGATTCTCGAGCACCAGATCGAGAGGCTCGACCTCCTCGCGCACGAAGGCGTCCATCCAGTCCAATTCTCGCTGAAACTCAGGTTCGGTCTCGAAATCCCATGCCATGGACCCAACGATAGGAAACTCGAACCGCAAAATCGCGCATTCCGGGCTCGGGCAGCCCGTCGACTCGCGTCCGTTCTGGTCGCCGTGGCTCGGCGTTGATCGGCGCTGGGGACGGTGAGGGGAAGTCCCCTCTGGATGGGGCGAACCGTTCCCAGACCCATGCGAATCACCGGTGCTCTAGGCCGCGAGCCCCGCGGAGCAGCCCGCCGTCAGCGCCTTGAAACTCGTGGGGCTCAGCACGGCAGGCAGAAGACCGGGCGTTTCGCTCGCCCGATGGAGAAGGGATCAAGAGTCAGGCACGTTTCCACTGCACGAGCGTGTAGGCCGGCTCCGCGTCGTCGTGATCCTCGTAGACCGCTGTGACCTGCGATCCGATCAGCACGTCTTGCTCCGGGTCGCCGACGAGGTTTCCGACCATCCGGATTCCCCCGGCATCGGGGAATTCGACGATCACGACGACGTATGGGCAGGCCTCCGCGAGCGCCGGGTGGACGGGATGCCAGACCCGTTGCCAGCTGAAGAGGATCGCCGGACCGGGAATCGGTTCGAAGTCGAGATCGAAGCCGTGACAGCGATGGCAGATCCATTCTGCCGCCCATTGCCAGCCGCGACAGTTCCGGCAGCGCTGTGCTGTGAGTTCATGTCGCCGAGTCGCTTCCCAGAAGGGGGCATCGAGACCGTCGGGAGAAGGCATCGGCTGCGGGATGCCATCGGGCAGGACAGGAATCTTCTCGCTCATCGTTTCGCTCGCCGTTTCGCTCACAGTGTCGCCTCCGAACCCACGATCACGTTCGACGCCGGGGTCACCATTGGCCCCGAGTTCACGAATGAGACATCGACGTCGGGCACCGGATTGGGTGACGTGCCTCGGACCTGGCGCACCGCTTCGATATTCAGCTCGAGGCCATGCATGTAGCACTCCGCCAGGTTGCCGCCGCTCGTGTTCAGCGGAAGCTTGCCGCTCGGTGCGAGCAGATTGTCGAAGCTGATGAACTCGTTCGCCTCTTCGTAGTTGCAGAACCCGTGCTCGATCAGGCTCATGACGACGCCGCCCGTAAAGTTCTCGTAGCTCTGGACGACGTCGACGTCCTTCGGCCCCACACCCGCCATCTCGAAGAGTCGCGGCGCCAGGGTCTTGAAGCTCGAGGTCGCGTAGTCGGGGTTGTTGTGGCTGCCTGCACCGGATCGGTACTCCCCGCCCTGCGCTGCGCCGAGCAGATAGCAGGGGGTCTGTTTCAGATCCTTGGCCCGGTCTGCAGGCACCAGCATCATCGCCGCTGCGCCGTCGTTTTCGAGGCAACAATCGAAGAGCTTAAAGGGCTCCGTGATCCAGCGCGAGGCGTCGTATTTCGCTTCGTCCAGCGGTCGTCCGTACATCACCGCGCGAGGATTGTTCTGCGCATGGTGATAGGCGGCCATGGCGATGGCCCGCATCGTGCTGCGCTCGATGCCGTGCTCGTGCATCAGCCGGGTCGTCCGCATCGCGAACATCTGCGCTGGCGACATGATGCCGTACGGAATCCAGGTCGCGGCTTCCCCGGCGACCTTCGTCGGGTAGTGACCGGCCTGGCCAAATCGCGCTCCCTGCCCCTGGGCCAGACCCCGAAATACGACCACGCAATTCGCATAGCCCGCATGGATCGCCGCAGCGGCGTTGGCCACCGCCCCCGATCCGCCGCCACCGCCACCGCCCCAGACCATATTGGTGAGACACAGGTCCTTGCAGCCGAGCGCCGCGGCGAGTCGCGCCGGGTCGGCCTGGTCGTTGCTATAAGACGCGAAGCCGTCGATCTCACTCGGATGGATCCCGGCGTCCTTGGCCGCAGCCAGGATTGCCATGAGCGTCAGCTTGAACTCCGCATCCGGACTCTTCCCGTGCTTGTAGTACGTCGTCTCGCCGATGCCGGCAATGGCGACCCTGCCTCGAATCGTTCGCTCTTGTGCCACTCTTGGTCTCACATCTCTCGGTTGGGGGAACTGCGGATCATGCCGCCTCGGCCAGACGCTCGAACTCGCCCTCGACGACCTCGCCGTCGCTATGCTCGTCGTGGTAGTTCTCAAAAGATGGAAGGACCCCGAAGTGCATGATGGGCTCCTGGTCTCGAGTCCTGGCCGAAGTATGCGGGAGATGAATCGCGAAACCGATTCTGCTCGATTGTCCGGCCGGCGTCGAGTGCCGTTTCGGACCTTCGCTGCAATGTCATCCCAGGCATTTCAGTGAAATCAACAGCAGGGAAGAGGGGTTTTCCCCTGGGTTGGGCCGTCGCTGTGCCGCGCGATTCGTGCCGCGGCTCGCGGCCCCGAAGGTCCAGTGGCTGGTGCCCCGGGCCGCTGGTGGCGGTCCGAGTGGTGACGCCCCGGCCGGCGACGGCGCATTCGATCGGATCGCTCGAGATCGACCCATTGCTCCAACCCATCGTCTAAGCTCGCGACGGGGCAACGAGGTAGACACACACACGTAGACAGGGGAGTAGGACATGAGCGATTTCGAAGGGCAGGCCGCGATCGTCACCGGCGCGGCTTCGGGGATCGGCAGGGCGACCGCGGAACGACTGGCCGCTGGGGGGGCTCGCGTCGTCGCCGCCGACATCGACGCGTCGGCGCTCGCCTGGACCCAAGATCACGACGCGTTGCTGGCCTGTCCAGGAGACGTCACCAGCGCGGACTTCAATCTGGCGATGGTCGAGGCCTGTCGAAAGGAGTTTGGACGCCTCGATGCGCTGATCTTGAACGCGGGCATCAGCGCGAACGGATCCATTCAAGACATGGACCTCGAGCTCTTCAGCCGTGTGATGGACGTGAACGTGCGCGGCGTCGTGCTGGGATTGCAGGCCGCCCTGCCCCTCCTGCGCGCTGACGGCGCGGGTTCGGTCGTCGTGACGGCGTCCATCTCGGGGCTGGCGGGCGACCCGGGAATGTGGCCCTACAACGTTTCCAAGGGAGCGGTCGCCAACCTGGTTCGCGCCGCATCCCTGGACCTGGCCCACGAGGGGATTCGTGTCAACGGCATCTGCCCGGGTCCGATCCATACCGGCATGACCGATCCGGCTGCGCTCGGCTCGGCCGATCTGCTCGAGGCGCTGCGACGCAACATCCCACTCCAGCGCATCGGCGAGGCCTCCGAAGCCGCCGAGCTGATCGCCTTCCTGGCCTCCTCGCGAGCGTCCTTCATCACGGGAACGCTGATTCCTGTCGATGGCGGCATCAGCGCCAACAGCGGCGCCCTGCGGCCCATCGAGACAGATGGCATTTCGGCCTGAGCCCGGCAGCGACGACGCCGTGACGGAGATCGAAATCACACGACCGACCCCGCACTTCGGGGCGATCCGCACTGGGCGCGACGGGTTGGATTCCGACTCGACGAGTGCGGTGCGAGCCGCGCTGAGCGATCGCGGAGTCGACTCCCGCGCCGGCTAGTCGCGGGGTGGCAGCATCCTCTTCTTCTGAAGGAGCGCGAACCATTTTCGAAACATGGCCTCGGTGTCCATGACCTCGTGGAAACCCGCCTGCCTGAGCTTGACGGTCGAGACGAGCGCGGGTGGGAGACCGCCCTCGGCGCCGTGGGCCATCACGAAGTCGGCGTAGTGAAACGACTCGCCGACGAAGTCGCGGAGTCCGGGTGATGTCAGGTCGTACTCCTTGCGGACGACGTCCCACTGCGCGGCACGGGCGGGCATCGTGTCCCCGAGGCGCTCGGGCACTGGCCCACCGGGCTGCATCCCGAGCGCATCCGCGATCGCCGGCCAGACATTCTGCCAGCTGAAGACATCGCCGTTCGCGACGTTGAAGATCTGATCGCGAGCTTCGGGGGTCTGGCCCGCCCAGTCGATCACGCGCGCCAGCAGGTCGGCATCCACGGCTTCGAGTACGGGGCCGACGCCGCCCGGGTACGCGAGGCTTTCGCCGCGTCGCTTCCGGAGAGCCGCGTAGACGCCGATCGCCGGAATGAGATTCATCGCGGCTCCGATCGACATACCGAAAATGATCTGCGGTCGAAGGATCGTGAAATGCCAGGGCTGGTCAGCCTGCCTGGCGCGAAGATACGCCTCCTGCCCCCAGTAGAAGTTCGCGACGTCGCGCACCTCATCGCGATCTTCGCGCGCGGGCACGGCGATGGGACGAACGTGTGCACCGTAGGCCTTCGTCCCCTGCAGCAACGTAACGTGACGCAGTCCGGCCGCCACCCCTGCGAGTGGCTCGAAGAGGTTCTCGAGCATCCGCCGATTCGTTTCGATCTGATCCGCTTCGAGCCAGCCCGCGTAGAGCCCGGGCTTCTCGTAGAGCGCCGCATAGACGAGACGCGTGACGCCGCCCAGCTCCTCCACCAGAGCCCGGCAGGCATGCGCGTCTGTGAGATCAACCGAGCGGAAGCGTGCGCCGAAGCTCTCCAGGGGCCGGCGCCGCGAAACGGCCGTAACCGTGCAATCACCGCGCTGCGCAAAATGCTTCAAAGCGGCATAACCGACCACCCCGGTTGCACCGGCGATCAGGACGTGTTCAGACATCAGGGTCCATCCTCGGCCCTCGGCGCTGCGCGATCGACACTCCCGACGATCCCGCTCGCAAAGCTGCTGCTCGTCTCTACTCCCGGCAGCTTAGAGCACGGATCACCCCCGACGCGAATCGCCGCTTGCTGCGTAGCGACTCGCCGCCCGCGATGGACTTCTCAGATCGGTGTGAGCTTCGTCGGCTCGCGCTTCGACGAGATCGAGCATCTCTTCGGCGACGTATGAGTTCGGCTATGGGCTTCACGACGTCGGCGTCGTCCTAGCGGCTCGAGATGGGTGGCGTGCCGATCCTCGGACGCAAGATGGGCATCGCATCGGCAACGAACTCGAACGTGACTGCAGCCATGCGCACAGACTGAAAATGCAGATTACCCCTCGACCTCAGACATGCGACTGACTGGGACCGGCGGTCTGGTCGTTCAGAAACCAGGCGGACCTGCTGAATAGTTGGAGTGGCGCGAATGATGAGATCGAGCCGCCGAGACCACCCACGTCCCATCAGAAAGCGTCCCAGCCGGGGCAACCACTCCGAGAAGAAGCCATGGACCGAGACACCCCCCAACCCTCGAACTCGTCTGCCGCGCGTCGAAGATCGAATCGATTTCGTTCCTGCAGCCTCCAGGTCGCGGCGACAGCGCTGGGCGCTTCGGCTCTGGCCGACAACGCTTCGGCGACGATCATCTACGATCTCGCGCTCAACGCGGTTCCGGGCGACACATTCTCCATAGATGGAAGCGCCAGCGGAGAGATCGAGCTGATTTCGCTGGCTGTGGGGATGGGGATGGGGGTCGACCTGACCCTCGAAGCCCCGACCGCCACGGGAAGTACGGCCCAGTTGTCCGTGTTTTCATCGGGTGGCACAGACTACCTGACTTTTCTGGCTACCGGCGACACGGTCGACGCGAGCCTCGGCTTCGCCAGCGAAGCCTTCATGCGCGACCAGCCGACGATCAATCCCGCCTGGAGCCCCGGTGCAACGGGCTATGCCGGCTTCGTGTTCGACAACGGGGGTGGCCCGTACTACGGCTGGCTGCAGGTCCAGCTCGACGTCAACGGGAGGAACTTTACGGTGCTGCAATTTGCATACGACGACACGGGCAACTCGATCGAGGCGGGGATGAACCCCGAGCCCGGCACCGCGATCCTGCTCGGTCTGGGTCTGGCCTGCCTCTCCGGGCTGTTTCGCAAACGCGGCCGCGCCCGGCTCGTCGACGGCACGACTTGACTTCGGATCCGATGGATTCGGAAGATCTGCTCAAGACTCGCTACGACGAGACCCCGTATCGCGACGAGGTCTTCCAGGACCTCGACCTGTCCAGGCTCCTCGGACTTGCGAAGCTATTTGGTCTCGGCCCCCGCGATCCCAGAGCCGACGACCTGCGGGTACTCGATCTCTGCTGTGCATCGGGGCGGCATATCCGTCAACAGGCGGCTCGCTACCCACGCGTCCAGTTCACGGGAGTCGACTTTTCGCGCACGGAGATCGAAACGGGACACAAGGCCATCGCGGAAGAGGGCGTGACCAACGTCGAGCTGCTTCCAGCCGATCTTCGAGATCTCGAGATCCATCCCGGCGATTACGATCTGATCCTGTGCCAAGGCGCGTTTTCCTGGGTGCCCGACGAGGTCAAGGACCGCATCTTCGAGCTGTGTCGCACCGGCCTCAAGCGCAGTGGCGTCGCGGCCATCGCGTATCTGACCTATCCGGGCTGGAAGCAGCGGGAAGCCCTTCGCGAGCTGCTCGCCTTTCGTACAGCCAGCATCGACGAGCCACAGGAACGAATTCGACAGTCGGCACTGGTGCTGCGACTGCTGCATGCCGGCTACTCGGCCCAGCAGGAGGACAGCCACGCCCAGAGCCTCAAAAAGGTCGTCGAGAATATGCAGCACAGTTCGGCGAACATCTTTCTCCACGACGACCTCGGCGGAATCCACGATCCTTGTTATTTCATTCAGTTCGTCGAGTGGGCCTCCGAGTGGGGAATGCAATATCTGTCCGAAGTCGATCTGGCTACGATGGCCCTCGCCGGGCTGCCGCCCAAGGCGATGGGAATTCTCCAGAGTCTCGCACCGGATTTCTTGGAGACTCAACAGCTCATCGACTTCCTGGTCAATCGATCCGGCCGAACGTCCCTGATCGTACGAGACGATGCACCGATCGCCCGGGAGCTCTGCGTCGATAGCTTGCGCGGGCTTCAATTCACCACCAGTCTGTTCTACACAGGAGCGCCGGATCCCCCGCCGACTGAGCCTCAGCAATTCGAGACGCTGCTGGGAGACACACTCGAGCTCGAGGATCCATGCGGGCTGGCAATACTCCACCGAATACTGGACGCCACCACCCGAGCGCCGACGCTCGCCGATCTCGAGACTGGCGCCGCCGAGGAGAACCACACCGCTCCAGACGTGGCGCAGGCGCTGCTGTCCCTGATTGCCAGGGGATTCGCGGAGCCACGATTGTCGATGGACTGATCGGCTCGAAGTGAGCCCCCCCCCGCACGAGTTCGACGCGTTCGAAGCGATCGAGCGGAGCACCGATCGCGTTCTCTGTGCGACTGGCTCCGGGGCAGTGGATCAGTCGGACACGGCCCCACTCGCTTCTTGGATGCGCCGGAAACGGAAGGGCGCCAACAGCTGGGCCGGAAGGCTCTTTGGAAATGCTGCGAGGCCTTCGATACCGACCGCCTCGGGCCGCGTGCGACCCCGGGGCAGAAAACGCGTGCCAAATACGCTGTCCCAGAAGATGAAGGTGTTGCCGTAGTTCCGGTTGGCCTCGTGGGTCAGCGTGGAATGGTGCCAGCGGTGGAGCGCACCGATGCTGAAGACTCTCGAGAACGGCCGCAGCTCGAAGTCGATATTGGCGTGCTGGAAGAGCCCGGCGACGCGCCCGATCACCATCCACACCGCGAGCACCGGGGCAGCGGCGCCCAGGATCGCCAGCGGCAGCCCACCGATGAAGCCGCGGAAGAGCGTCTCACCGGGGTGCGTTCGAGTTGCGTTCAGCCAGTAGAGTCGCGGCGCACTGTGATGAATCGCATGAAAGCGCCACAGCGTACTGCTCTCGTGCATCACGCGATGGGACCAGTAGTCGAAGAACTCGGCCACGACCGAGGCCAGCGCGACCTGTGCGAGCAGCGGCCAGTCCGTGGGCCAGAGACCGATGCCGATCGTATTGGACAGCCAGCTTGCTAGGGCGAGCGCCAGTGCGGCGGATGCCGGTTGTATCAGAGCGCCGACGAGCCAGGTCGTTGGGAGGTACAGGGCGTCGGTGCCGAGGTCGCCGTAGGAATGGTTCCATCCTCGATCGAAGGGCAGTAGACGCTCGAGTGCGGTCACCACGAACATCCCCCCGATGTAGACACCGAACACCGCGGCGACCGGTTGCACGCCACGGTCCATCGCGATCATCGTGATCGCCACAGCGACCACGAGCGCCAGGGGAAAGATCGCAATGCGGAGGATCTTCTTCATGGCCCGATTCTAGCTGAGAGCGCTCAGTTGCCCTCTGGTCTCCGACGCCGGTCCAGCTCCAATCGGATCCGCTGGTGCTCACTCGCGTCCAGGCGAAACCGAAGCAACAATACGATCGCCAGAACATGCAGAGCCAGGGGCATCCCCGCAAAGAGGCCCCGCATGGCGTTGATCGAGGCTTCACTCTGCACCACGTTGGCTTCGTAGCCCGCGAAATGCAGCACGATACCGCTCATGGCAATCGCAACGGCGCTGGCGAACTTCTGAATGAAATTCCAGACGGCGAAGTAGGAGCCCTCTTTGCGTTCGCCGGTCTGCAGCTCGTCATAGTCGATGACATCGGCCTTTACCGAGGGAGGAAGCACGAAATAACAAGCCAGAGAGCCACCGATCAGAACCATCGCCACGGGATACATCCACATTGTATCGGGCCTGGCAAGAAACATGAAGACAAACCCCACGGACTTCATCGTGAGCGCGACCAGCCAGGCCGCGCGCTTACCGAAGCGTCGCGCGAGAGGAAACCAGATCGGAAAGATGACCATCGCGGCTGCGATCGCGCCGACGACGTAGTTGGCCGAGATCGCTCCGTCGGGAATCGAGTACTCGGTGACAAAGGGAAACATCGCCCCCAGCAGGCTCAAACTCATCGACTCGAGAGTCACCACGCCGAGCACGATGCGCGCGTGGGGGTTGCGCGCGACGTCAGCGAGGGCTCGAAGCGGCGCCTGGGAGCCGCGCCCGCGGTACTCGCTGCGTTCTCGGACGCTGCGGACCCCCGTCCACAGCACCGCGATGGTCACGACCGCAAAGACGGAGGCGATGAGTTGCCCCACTCGGCGCGGATCATCGCTGGTCTGCATCCACCCGATCGCGCCCGCCGCCGCAAACAGGCCCACGACATCGAATATTCCGCGCGCACCGAAAACTCGCGTGCGCTCGTGGTGGTCGTTCGAAAGCTCCGCACCGAGTGCCAGGTGGGGGACGGCGGCAAGAGTGTGAGCCGTGTAGTAGAGGATGATGGCCAGGCCGATCCAGAGGGCCATGGCTCGCCGGTCGACGCTGTCGAGAAAGCCGGGAGGGCTCCAGACCGCCCAGAATGTCATGGCGATGGGAATCGCCGAGACAAAGATCCATGGCCGCCGCCGACCCGCCGCCTGGCGCGTGCGATCGCTGAGGTAGCCCACCACGGGATCCGAAATCGCGTCGAATATCTTGGAGATCGCGAACAACGTCGCGAAGGCGCCCGGCGCGATCAGCAGCACATCGGCGGTGAATTTCAGCAGGTACATCCCGGCCAGCGCGCTCATGAAGGCCAGCGGAACCATGAGCAAGCCGTACGGAACGATGACCGACAGGGGCAGGCGTTCACCCGTCGCCCCGCTCGAGGCGGCCGCCAGAGAATCGACGGGTTCTGCGAATTCCTCCACGAGAATCTCGGAGTTCATCGGCGCCCCACCGTCACCGCCGCGGGGGAGGACAGGTCCCGATCGGCACAGCATCGTGAACCGCGCACACAGGCCACGATCTGATCGGCCCAGCCCTCTGGCTCTGCTATGCGTTTTGTCGAAATGCGTTCTATCGGAATGAGTTGTGTCGGAATGCGCTCCGTCGGAATGCGCGACCTCGGAATGTGTCGCATCGGTCTGCATTTCACCGAATCGAGGCAATGGATCAACTTGCTCCCCCCTCCTCGCTGCAGACGCGACGATCGGTCTCTTTGTCGGTGAACGGAGTTGGAAGACGATCTCGTTCAATCGTCATCTCGACGACCAGTGTACGGCCTTCTACGAAACTGCGAACTACACTCGTCCTTCGCGTCGTCGCCGGCGAGCGCGTGGAATTCAACGGTGCCGCTCGGCTCGATCCAGGTTCCGCGCCGGCTTCGCGGTGGGAATCCGATCGAAGCAGACCGCCCCGAAGCTTCTGCATCGATTTGGCGACGAGCTCGCGCGGACGAGGCCCGAGGGCGGCCGCCGAGTCAGACGGCCGCCGGGAAAGCGGCCCATTCGGCCCCACCCGAGTCCCCCTTCCAGATCCCCTGCGGATGAATGTCCGAGGTGGGCTGGATCTCGAGCCGGCCCTGCAGCTCGGCAAGAGGTGTCGGAAGCAGATCCTCCCAGGGCGTGGCAGCCGGAATTCGAGCCTTCTTCCCGCGCTTCCAGGCTCGAAAGAAGTAGGGCAGCAAACGCCCGAGCTTTCGCTTGGGAGCCGCCATGGAAGTCAGGATCACAGCCACCCGCCAGACTCGCTTCGGCTCCAGACCGAGGCAGAATGCGCTGAGGGCTGCCTCGCCCGCGACGTCGCGGCCGTAGCCGGTCAACACGTGGTGAAGATCGTGAAGCGCGGTTCCACGCTCGCGATACCAGCTCCGCAGGGGGTCTGGGCTGTACCGAAGCGCCGCGGGAAGGTTGCGCGCGCCCCGGGCGAGCTCCTGCACGCTGATCTGATCCCCTTCGGCGAGAGCCAGGTAGGCCCGGCCCAGACTGCCTTCGGGCATCGCGGCCAGAGCCTCGTGATCGTCCAGCGCCGCGGCCAGGTCGGGCCGCTCGGAGAGCAGGGCCTCCGCGCCGGAGTCGCACAGAAAGGCCCGGAACGCGCACTCTCCCTCATCCCCTTCCAGGGCCGCGCCAAACTCCCGCGCGGCTTCGGAGCTGAATTCGTCAGCACTCCCGAGCCGCTCCAGTGCCTTGAGGGCGCGGAGCCAGTAGACCGGGCGATGCGCTAGCCCCCCGGCCGGCGAGGAGATTTCCGTAGCTGTGGGAACGGGAGTAGGGATGAAATCTGACATGCCGAGACCTCCTGGATGTGCGGGTCGAATGTGCCACTCGAAGGGACTCGAATCCTGACGGCGAGCTGCTGATTTTCTGGTGATTTCTGACTGCGCCGACGAATCAGACCTGCAGGGCGGCCATCCCGAGCTCGCGCGCGCTGGCCGTCGCGGTGTGCTGGAGCTTCCGAGCGCGCCGCGAGTCACCGCAGATGCGCAGCACCCGGGCCATTTCGAGCTGCGTACGCGTCAGATGCGCGCGTGCCTGCATCCGGCCGGCCAGATCGAGGGCGACCTCGAAATGTTCGACGGCCCGTTCCGGCTGCTCCAGGACGGCCGCGAGAATCCCCAGAAAATGCGAGACGGGGCCGAAGCTCAGATACTGCGCTGGTTCGCACAGATTCAGCTGGGCTGAGGGCTCGAGAAGCAGGTAGATCTCTGCTGCGCTCTGGCGGTCCCCCACATACGCAGCGAGCTCAGCAGCCAGGCCCATCACGAGCAGCCAATGGTCCACCTGCGGGATGCTGGCGACCCCCCCTCTCGGAGCCTCGCCAGCTCCCGCTGGCACTCTTCGCGTTCGCCCAACTGCATTCGAATGTGGCCGACCAATGCGATCGCGATCGCAGCCATCAGCGGTTGCTCGGCGCGGATCGCGTCGAGTATCGAATCCGGACTCCCAGCTTCGCCTCGCGCAGCTCGCGGGCCACGAAGCGCAACAACAGCAGCGAAGACTGATCGGCCCAGTGAAGGTCGTCGAGCAGGATCAACAGGGGCTGTGTTTCGGCGGCTCGGCGCAAAAAGCTCGCGACAGCATCGAAGAGCCGGAATCGAACCTGCCGAGAGTCAGAGAGCGGGGAAGAGCTCGGCTCGGCGACCCGCTCGCTCAGCTCGGGGAGCAGCTGTATCAGCTCGGTGCCACCTGGACCGAGTTCCTCGAAGAGCAGATCCTGGTCTCGGTCGCGCAGCGAAGCGCGCAGTATCTGGATCCAGGGCCAGAAGGCCGGAGTGCCGTCCCCTTCGTAGCAGTGCCCTGCTAGAACGCGCGTGTCGCAGGCGCGCGCGAGGCGGCTGAACTCTTCGGCCACTCGCGTCTTGCCGATGCCCGGCTCGCCGACCAGCAGCGCCATCTCACCACGGCCCGCCACGGCCGACGCGAGTGCCGCCTGCAATGCTTCGATCGCGGGCCCGCGACCGACGAAGGGATCGCGACCGTTGCCGGTGGAGCTCTGCTGCGCATTCTCGGATTGCCCAGTGGCTGCGGCCGAGAAGCGGTAACCGCGACCGTGAGCGGTCTCGATGAAACGCTGGCTGGCGCGATCGTCGCCCAGGACCTTGCGCAGAACTCGAATATTGCGGGGCAGAACGGATTCGCTGACGAACTGACCCGGCCAGACCTGGTCTAGAAGCTCGCCCTTCGGGACCACTCGATCGCGGTGATGAAAAAGATAGAGAAGGAGGTCGAAGACCTTGGGCTCGAGCTTGATCACTTGCCCGCTGCGGCGGAGCTGATACAGCTTCTCATCGAGCTCGAAGTTGGAGAATTTCCACAGCATCGGGCGCCACATCGCTAGAATCGGACGCGGGCCCGGAGGCCCCTGCCGATCGGCTCGCTCAGGTTATCGCTCTGACCCCCACCCGACAATCGAGTCGGTCGGCCGGCTATCGGTAACGTGCCGCAGCCCGTCGCGCAGGTTCCGGTCGGACTACGCGCTCCCACCCCATCGCGGCACGGCTTCCCAGGACACCCCGACCTGATAGCATGAACGCCGAGCCACTATTCACATCGAGAAGGAGATTCCACGTGAAGATCGGAGCCATTTTTCCCACCACGGAGATCGGCAGCGACCCCGCCGCGGTACGCGACTGGGCACAGGCCGCCGAGGGGCTCGGCTTCTCGCACATGATCGCCTACGACCACGTGCTCGGAGTCGAACACGCCAATCGCGATCCAAAGCTCATGGGTCCGTATACCGAGGATCACCCCTTTCACGAGCCCTTCGTCCTGTTCGGCTACCTGGCGGGACTGACGACCCGCATCGAGATGTGCACCGGCGTGCTGATCCTGCCCCAGCGACAGACGGCGTTGGTCGCCAAGCAGGCGGCCGAGGTCGATGTCCTCTCCGGTGGTCGACTGCGCCTCGGTGTGGGAACGGGCTGGAACTGGTTCGAGTACGACAGCCTGGATGTCCCCTACAAGCAGCGCGGCAAACGCATGGACGAGCAGGTCGAGCTGCTTCGCGAACTCTGGAAGGCGAAAACGATCGACTTCTCGGGTGACTACCACCGCATCGAACGTGCGGGCATCCTCCCGTCACCGACCCGCTCGATTCCGATCTGGTTCGGAGGTTTCGCCGACATCGCCTTTCAGCGCGCCGCGCGGATCGGGGACGGCTTTCAATTCGGTGCAGCCGGGCCGGCCTTTCGCGCGCAGTGGGAGCAGGTGAAGGAGGGCCTCGAAAAGGCCGGTCGCTCGGTCGACGGCTTCGGCGCCGAAGTCAGCGTCGACTTCAGCCACGGCCCCGACGTATGGCGAACGGAATTCGAAGCCTGGCAGGAAGCCGGAGGCACTCATTTCTCCCTGCGCGCGATGGACACCGCAGCGGAGCTCGTCGGCGCCAAACACGTCGGCTACAAGGGCCCGCGAGACTACATCGACGCCCTGGAGCAGTTCGCGAAGGTCGTGCTGTGATGGCCGAGAGTGAGAGCCGCCGAAGGGACCGCTAGCGGCGGCGCCACTCTCGCAACAACCATCGGTCGAGAGCAGCCTGCAACTCGGTTCGTCGCGCGGTGCCCCTGGACCCACCCGATAGCGGGTCGAGTTACCGGACCCTTCGACTGCTGCAGGGACAAGATGCCCGATGAGCCCCGTGAATCCATTGGCTACCAATCCACCGATGCGGGCTATTTTGAAAAGCGAGGTCTTCGACGCTTCGCCGGGGTCTGGTCTCTCTGGGCACTCGGCGTGGGTGCGGTCATCTCGGGTGATTTCTTCGGCTGGAATTTCGGCCTCTTGTCCGGCGGCTTCGGTGGGCTGCTCGTCGCAACCGCGATCGTCGCCGTCATGTATATCGGCCTGTGCTTTTCGATTGCCGAGCTGAGTCCGGCGCTCCCCCACACCGGGGGTGCCTACTCCTTCGGTCGGACCGCCTTTGGTCCCTGGGGCGGGTTCATCACGGGCCTGGCCGAGAGCATCGAGTACGTCCTCACGCCCGCGGTGATCGTGGTGGGGATCGGCGGCTACGTCGGGACCATCGCCGAAAGCAGCTTCGGGATCGTGCTGCCCGCGCCCATCTGGTGGGCGCTCTTCTACGCAATCTTCGTAGGGATCAATATCGCCGGCGTCGAATTGACCTTCCGCTTGACGGTGGTCGTCACCCTGCTGGCCCTGGGGGTGCTGGTGATCTTCTGGATCGGTGCGCTTCCACACTTTCGCTGGGAGTACGCGCTCGATGTCGCCCCCAAAGCCGGGGCCTCGGTCTGGTTCCCGCGCGGCTTTACGGGCGTGACGAGCTGCCTGCCTTTTGCCATCTGGTTCTACCTCGCGATCGAGCAGCTGCCTCTCGCGGCGGAAGAGAGCCACGACCCCAAGCGGGACATGCCGCGCGGACTCATCTGGGGGATCGCGACATTGATCGTCGCCTCGATCCTCACGCTCTTCCTCAACGCCGGCATTGCCCCGGGCGCAACGGCGGTGGGCGCTTCCGAAGAACCACTTCTGCTCGCCCTCCGCACGATCTTTGGCCCGGGCGCAGGCTCGACGTTGCTGTCGCTGGCCGCAGTGGCAGGTCTCGTCGCGAGCTTCCACGCGATCATCTACGCCTATGGCCGCAACATCTATTCGCTCTCGCGGGCGGGATATTTTCCTCATTGGATGTCGATCACCCATCCTACGCGCAAGACTCCGCACGCGGCACTCCTGGTAGGCGCCGTGGCGGGCTATGCCGTGGCCCTGGCAATCGAGTACGGGAGCGTGGTGTTCGGAGATGTGCCGGTGGGGGGCGTGCTGCTCAACATGGCGGTCTTCGGCGCCGTCATCGCCTATGTGATGCAGATGGCGGCGTATTGGCGGATCAAGGGGATGCGGGGATTGGAGCGGCCCTACCTGAGCCCTCTGGGCCGCGCCGGAGCGGGCCTGGCAGGCGGAATCGCCGCGATCACGCTCTTCTTTCTATTCGTCAATCCGGACTACCGGCCGGGCGTCTACGGCGTCGCCATCTGGTTTGGGCTCTCGCTGGCGTATTTCGGTCTCTACGCTCGGCACCACATGATTCTCTCGCCGGAGGAGCGCTTTGCGCTAGAAGCACGGGGCGGAAGCTGAGCTCGCCGCTGCGGGAGTGGCTGGCCTTGCAAAGGGCCATCTGGGGCCGGTGCATGATAAGATCTGGCTGCTCCTTGAGATGCTAGTATCAGGCCGTGAATTGGCGAATGCGATCGCCCGGGAAGAGCCCCCCCAGCGTCGCGAACCACGCCCGCCGCGCGACTGGGTCAGGTCACGGTCGAAGTTTCCCGGATCGCGATGTCGGATCGGAGCAGGAGTCCAATGCAAATCGCTGATGAGAACTCACAGTTGGGCCCGATGGCTGGCCTCAGGGTGGTGGATTTTTCTGCCATGGTCTCGGGCCCGCTCTGTAGCCAGAACTTCGGCGACCTGGGTGCCGACGTCATCAAGGTCGAGAGCCCAGCAGGCGATACATCGAGAATGCTAGGCGGAATCCATCGTGCCGGCCTGTCTGGATTCTTCGCCCAGATGAATCGCAATAAGCGCAGCATCGTATTGAATCTCAAGACAGACGAGGGACGACAGATCGCCTTGCGTCTGGCGCAGCAAGCGGATGTCGTCCTCGAGAATTTTCGTCCCGGCGTAACCGAGCGTCTCGGGATCGACTATGAGGCCGTCAAAGAGAAGAACCCCGCTGTCGTCTATCTATCGATTACCGGATTCGGCCCCGACGGTCCCTACAGCAGTTACCCGACCTACGACATGGTGATTCAGGGCATCTCCGGCATGATGCCGATGCAGGGGCGCAAGGGTGAGCCAGAGCTGATGCAAAGCGTCGTGGCGGACAAATGCGTGGCGATCACGGCTGCCTCGGCTGCCTTGGCGGCGCTGCTGGCACGGGAGCGCAACGGCGGCGAAGGCCAGCGAGTCGACGTGCCTATGTTGGATGCCTATGCGCAGCTGATGCTGACCGACAACTTTGCCGCGAGAGCTTTTGTGCCCGAAGACCATCCAGCGCAGCCAGAGCTGGATCTCTTCCGAACCTGGAAGACCAAGGACGGTCATGTGGTGGGTATCGTGGTAGAAGATCGCCAGTTTCAAGGCCTATGCCGAGCCCTGGAATGCGAGCAGCTCATCGAGGATGCACGCTTCAAGACGATCGGTGATCGCTTCGAGAACAACGCGGAGATGAACCGCGCAATCGAAGTAGAAATAGCGAAGTGGAGCACCGAAGAATTGGTGGCCCGAGCGCGTCGGCACGATGCCCCCTTCGCGCCGGTCAATTCCATAGACGACTTCGCCCGGGATCCCCAGGTCGCTCATAACGGTACGGTCCTGGAAGCCGAAGATCCCCAGGGCGGCACTGCGCGCTATATCAGTCACCCGAGCTCTTATTCCGCCACGCCGGCGAGCTTGCGTCTGCATCCACCTCGACTGGGCGAACACACCGACGAAATCTTGCTGGCAGCCGGATACGGCGAAGCTGAAATTGCGCGGCTCCGCGACACCAAGAGCATCGCCTGATCGCAGATCTCCCAGGGAATCCGAGAAGATCCTAATCGCTCGCCGGGAAGATCCGATGCTCGACAGCTTCGATGACCGCGTGCAGGATCTGGATATGAACCTCCTGGATGCGGTCGGCGGTGGAGGCGAGCGGCGCGACGATCGGGATATCGACTTCGCTGGCGAGCTTTCCGCCGCCCATGCCGAGGAGCCCGACGGTCACCAGCTCGAGGTCGCGTGCGACCGCGGTTGCGCGTAGGACATTGGCCGACTCGCCGCTGGTCGAGATCGCGACGAGCAGATCGCCAGCATGGCCGTGGGCCTCGACCTGGCGGGCGAAGACCTCTTCGTAGCCGAAGTCGTTGGCGATGCAGGTCAGCACGCTTGGATCACTGAACGCCATGGCGGGTAGCGATCTTCGGGTCCGGCGGAAGCGGCCCGTCCACTCCTGCGCGAAATGCATCGCGTCGCTCATGCTTCCACCGTTGCCGCAGACGAAGATCCGCCCCCCGCGATCAAAGCTGCGAAAGGCGGCGTCCACGAAGCTTGCCGTCGCCAGCAGGGCTTGCTCGTCGGCGACGAATGCGGCCAGACTGGCGGCGGACTCGCCAAGCGAAGTGCGGAGAACTTCGAGGGTGGCCATAGGAGGAAGCTTCGGCGCTCGCGACCCAGCTGACAAGGCGGGGATGACTCCCTTTCAGGAGATTCGAGTGCCTCGCGGCGAGATTCTTGCATCCGGGCCGATTGCAGATTGCCCTGTGAATCGAAAAGGTCGAGAATCAGTCCCAGGAGCGGCGGCCATGGCCCGAGCAGTGTTTCTGGATCGCGACGGCGTAATCAACGAGGACTCCTCGGAGTTCATCAGGTCGGTCCATGAGTGGAAGCCGATTCCGGGCAGTCTCGAAGCGATCGCGCGACTCAGCCGGGCTGGCTTCACAGTGGCCGTCGTGACGAACCAGTCGGGCGTCGCACGCGGGCTTCTCGACATGAAGCAACTCTCACGCATCCACGCCGAGCTGATTCACTCGGTCGAAGCCTCTGGGGGTTCCATCGCAGGAATCTTCTTCTGCCCCCATGCGCCCGAGGATGGCTGCGATTGTCGCAAGCCCGAGTCCGGATTGATTCGCCGGGCGTGTCTTTCGCTTGGGCTCGATGCCAAAGGGGCGCCGATGGTGGGCGATCGGTTGAGTGACGTCGAAGCGGCGCGGCGGGCAGGTTGTCGGCCCTTCCTCGTCCAGACTGGTTTGATCGAAGCATCGAAATCCGCTGCAGCCGAGCTGGGAGACGTCACGGTGTGCCGCGATCTAGCGGCCGCCGCGGAGGCGATCCTTCGCGACCAGGCGGGCGCCACGAGGCCGGTCGCCATGCTTCCGGAGACACGGCTTCAAACCACCGCCCGCAAATAACGCCGCGGCTCTCGTCCTCCCCGTGGGAGCGAGTGCCGGCGACCGCCTCCTGCCCTGCGACCGACCTGCGGGACGGGAACTGGCCCCAGACGCGCCGGCCAATCACATCGGCCACTCAATTTCTCTTTCTCTCGATCCCTCCGCCACCAATCCCTCGCAATCGCCACCTTGATCTCAGGGAAACGTCCGAAATCGGACGGGAGTGTCCTGCATTGGCCAGACTATTCAGCGCCGTCACGCGTGCAGTTCTGCTGCTCCTCTGCCTGCCCCTGGGCGCGATGGCCATCGAGTTCCAGGCGGATCTCGGGAACTTCTCGAAGATCGAAGACCCCCAGTTGATCGAGCGAGTCGCTCAGCCGGTCATATCCGTGGCCGGAATTCGCAAACTGATCGCTGGGCTCTCTTTGGCTGGAGCTGGAGCCGAGCCTCGGACCTCCTCGCACTCGCTGGATTTCGATCGCAGTCGTCATGGCACTCTCTCGTCGTTCTCCTCGATGTGGATTCTCGCAAAGCAAGTCCCCCGCAAACTCGAGGTCTTCCGCGATGGCGTGCGCCGCCACGCAGACTTCGGTACTTCCCGATTCCGGATGCATCGGGATGCCGCACGCGCACGGGCCGGGCTGATCTCGTTCTCCCACAAGATGAAGAGCTTTTCCCCAACAGCGGTTCCACAGCCCACGACAGCAGTCATGATGGGGATCGGTCTGACCGGTCTGGGGCCGTAGCGGGTCGCCGGTACGACGCCTAGCAGCTCGTTGAAGAGCTCCCGCGGACCCACGAGTGCCTCTTGATGAGGTGAAGAGCGCGCGAGATCATGGCGCGGAGCCTCCGAGCACTGGAGCGGGATTCAATGAGCCGCGGTGATCCACCGCCAGCGCCGCCCCGCCATGGTCGGTCCGCCCTGCTCCGGGGCTGTGTAGTTTCCGGACACGACCCAGAAATGCAGAAACGCAGAGATCGGGCGAAGGGCGCGTGCCGGGCAACAGCGCGGGGGCTTCGAAGGGCTGCTAGCCTCCATCTACCATGCAAGCGAGGCGATGATGCGATTCTGGCACGGATTTGGATACACAGCGCTCGAGGATCTGACGCCCCTCTCACAATCTGCCGAAGTCCTCGGCTTCCACGGAATCACCCTCGGCGATCATTGGGTCACGGCGGAGACTCAGGTCGACGACTACGCCATCTCGACCGACGGCCGTACACCCTACGAGCATACGGTTCCCTGGCCCGACCCCTGGGTCCAGTTCGCGGCGCTGTCGAAGGAGACGACGCAGCTCCAGTTCATGACGACGGTCTATATCCTCCCCCTGCGCGATGCCTTCACCGCCGCGAAGGCAATCAGCACGGCCGCCGCAATCTCCGGCGGTCGCATTCATCTCGGGCTGGGCGTCGGCTGGCAGAAGCTGGAGTTCTCCTTGAGTGGCCAACCCTTTCACAAGCGCGGCCGCCACATCGACGAACAGATCGAGGTCCTCAAGAAGCTCTGGACCGGCGAGATGGTCGAGCATCAGGGCGAATTCTATTCCTTCCCCCCGATCCGCATGCTTCCGAAACCGCCCGTGCCGATTCCGATCTACGTCGGCGGCGTTTCCGACGCGGCCTTTCGACGCGCGGCCCGCCATGATGGTTGGGAGGGCGCGATCTATCCGTGGGACGAGATCGAGGGGTACTTGAAGGCGGCCAGAGCGGCGCGTCTGGATGCGGTGGGCAGCCTCGACGGCTTCCGAATGATCGTCGGCTGCACCGAGCCGACCCCGGAGCGAATGGCACAGCTTCGCGAATGGGGCGTCACGGACTATCTGAAGTCACCCTGGACCGACGGCCTGAATGCAACCGAACACAGCTTGCAGTACAAGCTGGACGAGATGGCCGAATTTGCCGAATCCTACATCGTCACGAGCGACTGATCCGGGTTCGCGGAGGGCTTCGGTTCGGCAAGAATCCAGCAGCGATCGCGCGATGATGCGACCGCAGGGGACATCGGCGATACTGATCGACCCGGACCATGAGCTCGTTTGCCAACCGGCCTCCCGGAGAATTCGATGCCCCCCCCCTCCCCCGTCATCATCGAAGCCGCCATCAACGGCGCGACCCCACGCGAGCGCAATTCAAGCGGTCCGCATACGACGGTTCGCCAGCGCTATGCCCATATCCCGAGCATCGCCCGCGCGGGCCTGCTCCGGATGGGCATCGTCGACCCCGGCTCGATCAACCTCGGCGCCTTCGAGGACGACGGCGCGCCGACCGCGAACGACACGATCTACCTGAACTCGAACGCCGACATCCGCTACATGATCGATACCTGTACTTCGCTCGGCGTCCCGATCAGCTTCTCGATCTTCGACGGCAGCTTCATGCGCACCGCCGTCGCCTATATCCGCTCGGGCCGCATCCAGCACGGCGGGCAGATCAAGATATTCTTCGGTTCCGACTATTCGCCCTTCGGGATTCCCGCCAGCGAGGCAGGACTGCTCATGTACCTCGAAATCCTGGGCGATTGCCCACTTCCCTGGTCGGTTTCACTGCCCGGTGGCGATCTGCTCGAGAGCGAGATCGCAGGCCTGGCACTCGAGCGCGGCGGACATCTCCGCGTCGGGCTCGAGGACTATGCCCGCTTCGCAGCCAGCCCCGACACGACACCCGGAGAACCGACGAACCTCGAGCTGCTCGAACGCGCGACCAAGCTCTGCGACGAAGTCGGCCGCTCGGTCGCGACACCCGCGCAGACGGCCCAGCTGATGCACGCGGCGGGCTGATCGATCCACGCCAACACCAAGATCACCAACACCACCAACACCACCAACACCACCAACACCACAAAAACAACAGAACACAGAATCACGAAGATGAGGAGGGCCCCATGCCCGCATCGACCCCCCCGGTCCTAGATCGCTCCGAATCGGATCCGGACCGACTCTGGGACGAGTTCTGCGAAGCGCTCAAGGAGGCAGGTCAGGTCCTTCGGCGACCCGAAACACCGAGGGACGAGAGAACGCTCGCCGAGTCCTATCGCCACCTGGTGCGCATGCTGCGCGTCGGCTTCGAAAACCATTTCGAGCTCGCCGACCTCGAACACCCCGCGCTCACTCCGATGATAGGGCGCATGGTCCAGTACGAGGGCTGCACCTCGGACGCGCGATATCTACACGGCTTCATCGACGGCTCGGCGACCCATCGGATCATCGGATCCCGCGGCGACGCCCCGCTCATCGAATTCGGTGTGTACACCGGCAAGATGGGCATGCACGACCCGAGCCATCTGATCGCGTCGATCACCGAAGAAAGCCTCGAAGTAGGCGACGACGGGCGGGTCGAGGTCGTCTTGAGCCCCGACGAGCACCCCGGAAACTGGATCCGCACGGACGCCGCCACGCGATACGTCATGGTCCGGCAATACGCCCCGGAATGGAGCGCGCTGGTCCCGGGGCGCTTCGAAATCGAGAGGCTGGGCGAAGCAGCGAGCGCCACCCCCTTCGACCTCGATCAGATCACGGCGTCGCTCGAACGAACCGTGGGCTTCGCCGTGAACACGCCACGCATCTGGGCCGAAATCTCCGACTACTGGTCCGACTTCGCAGTGAATCGATTCGTGCCGCAGCTGGAGGCCGATCAGGTGACCGACATCGCCCCGCCCTCCGGTCACCACTTCTCCTGCGGTTATTTCAAGCTCGGACCCGACGACGCGCTCGTCGTGTCCTTTCGGCCGGGCAAGGCCGAATTCTGGAGCCTCGGCCTCGCAAACTACTGGTACGAGACGATCGGCTACGGCTGCCGCGAATCTCATTTGAACAGCGGCACCGCGGTCGCCGAGCCCGATGGCAGGATCCGGGCGGTGATCTCGCGCACCAGGCCCCCCGAATCGGCGGGCATCGCCAACTGGATCGATCCCAAGGGCCACTGCGAGGGGACGATGGTCTTCCGCTGGTCCCGCGCGACCGATCCGATGCCGGAGCTCGACACCGAGCTGGTGTCCTGGAGCGGACTCTGATGGCCGTCGCTGCGCCGGCACGTTTCGTGGTCGGGACCGGCCGCTGCGGCTCGACCCTGCTCTCTCGCATGCTCGCCATGAACGAGCAGGTCCTGAACCTCTTCGAGCTCTTCTCGGGGATCGACCAGTTCTTCCGTTTTCAGACCCGAGACGTGAGCGGCCAGGAGCTGGCGGATCAGCTTCGACTCGATCATCCGATGCTGACGATGGTGATGAAGCGCGGCGGCGAGGTCCCGGAAGTCGTCTACCCCTTCGACGATCCGAGCTCGCGCCACGCGCTCGGGGATCCCGTGCCCTGGGCGCTCGCCATCGCGATTCCCCGCATCAGCGACAATCCCGACGCGCTCTTCGACGAGCTCCTGAAACGCGTCGAGGAGTCCCCGACCCGTCCCCTCTCCGTCCATTACCGCGCGATCTTCGACTGGCTGACCGAGCGATCGGGCAAGCAGTGTTGGATCGAACGCTCGGGCAACTCGATCGACTACCTGGGCGATCTCGCCAACTTCTTCCCCGACGCTCGCTTCGTCCACATCCACCGCGACGGAGCCGAGGCGGCGCTCTCGATGCGCGAATACGCCGTGTTGCGCGTCGCGGTCGCCGTCATGAACGGACTGGCCGGCGAAATCGAGTACTCCCACGAGGGCCTCACACGACTCGAGCGGGAAGACGGTGCCGCCATCGATCGGCTGCTCGAGACCCGCTCCCCGATCGAGCTCTATGGAAAATACTGGAGCGACCAGGTCCACAACGGGGAGCGCGCACAGCGCATACTGCCAGCCGACGTCTTCATCGATGTCCGATTCGAGGATCTCGTGACGCGGCCCCAGCAAGAGCTGACACGCATTGCCGAGTTTCTCGACTTGCCCCGGGACGACGGAACGGGGATGGATGCGTGGATCGAACGAGCGGCCGCGCTCTCCCGGGGCATGCCGAAGCTGCGCCGACCGGAGCTCCCGGACGATGAGGCCAAACGGCTCGAGGCGGCATGCGCGACTGCCATGGAGATTCTCGGACGCTGACGCTCGAGTCGCTACGCTGGAAATCTCCGAACTCGTTCTGGCCGAGACTCACCGACCTGCCGAAACCGCCTGGCGGCACTGTAGAATTGCCCGACCCACACCAGGAGACATCAGATGCCCTTCGCCTCGATCCGCGGCCTCAGCATGTACTACGAGCGCGCTGGAAACGCCGAGAGCACTCGCCGCCTGCTGCTCATCAATGGCTCGGGAGGCGATCTGCGCCAGAAGCCCAACCTCATCGAGGGACCACTCGCCGACGACTTCGACCTGCTGGCCTTCGATCAGCGCGGACTCGGCCAGACCGACAAACCCGACCAGCCCTACAGCATGGCGGAGTATGCGGCAGACGCCCTCGCGTTGATGGATTACGTCGGCTGGCAGCGATGCCGCGTCTACGGCCTGTCCTTTGGCGGGATGGTCGCGCAGGAGCTCGCAGTGACCGCACCCGAGCGCGTCGAGCGATTGGTGCTCAGCTGCACGTCGCCGGGCGGCGCCGGCGGAGCGTCCTACCCGCTGCACGAGCTGCAGGAGTTGGCACCCGAAGAGGCGGGGGCTCTGCATGGGCGCCTGCTCGACACACGCGGCGAAGAGGCGGGTGAGATCATCGGACTGATCGCCAAGGCCATGGCCGAGCGCCGCGACATCGGTGCCGACGAGCCCGACCGCGAGATGGGCTATCGCCGACAGCTGGAAGCGCGGCGCGGGCACGATACCTACCAGCGTCTGGAGCGGCTCGACATGCCGGTGCTGATCGCTGCGGGTCGCTACGACGGCATTGCAGCGCCATCCAACCAAGAGGCCATGCACGCGGCCATCGCCGACTCACGCCTGGAATGGTTCGAAGGCGGGCATGTCTTCATGATGCAGGATCCGCGCGCGAACAAGGTTATTCGCGAGTTTCTTCTATAGCGTTTGTAGCGTTTAGCGCATCGGCAACGAGCTGCGGCCGCGTGCGGTCCCACCCGCGTCGCCCCGCCCGTACGCGAAGGGGCCTTAGAGCCTCCTGCCGGCCGACTACGACGATGCCGCACCCGATCCGGGACGCGGATAAAGCGGAGGGCCCAGCGACGGGCGCGGGAAAGGCCCGGTGTGCCACTGCTTCACGGTGTTGCGCCGGATGATCTTCCAATCATCGCCGACGCGAACCACATCGTCCTGGTAGCGCAGCCCCAGCACGAGGTGATCGAGCGGGCTTCCCGGTGCTTCCATGTGGTAGCCGACCACCCAGGTTTCGACACGCCCCTGGTCGCCGTCGATCTCGACGTATTGGTTGCCCATCATGTGCATCGTCGCATCCCACTGTTTGAGCCCTTCCTCGATGCCTTTGAGGTAGGGGTCGAGGCTGCCCTCCTCGAGTGTTCCGCTCACAACGCAGTCTGGATGAAAGACCGAGCGAACGATGTCGAAACGACCCGAGTCGACGCCGAAGGCGTAGCGCTGGTAGAGCATCTTCAGCTGCTCGCGATCGCGCATCCAGCGCATATTGGCCTCGACGTCGGACGGATCCGGTGCGGGCGTTTCTCGCAGAGACATCGTGCTCGACTCATCGCTTGTCGGCGCAGGCATATCTTTCCTCCCGGTCGTCCATTCGGCCATTCGATCATTCGATCATTCACGTCAGACCTTGCACGTCAGATCAAGGGTCGAGATCACGGCATCCGGTTCGCGCCAGCGTTACTCGGCGAAGACGGGATCGCTCGAGTCCGTCTTGCCGAGAGTCCAGCTCGGATCGAGCGCTTCGAGTGGATCCGTGCGGACCCACTCCGAGCGGATCTCCCGCTGCGCAATTCGCCAGATGCCATCGCGACGCTCGAATCGATCGATGTAGCGGATCCCGGCGACGAGGTCGATCAGACCCTTCCCCTTCTCGGTCTGGATGTGATGACAGATCGCATAGGCCTCGCTGTGGGCGACGTCCGCATCGATCTCGATCAACGCCTGACCGAGCTTGTGCATGGTAATTTGAAAGCGGCTGTCTACTTCCTTCCGAATGTACTCGACGAGCCCATCGATGCCACCCTGGTAGGCTCCATGATCATCGCTGGCATCCACGTGGTACGCACTGCGGATCAACCCCTCATCGCGTCGGTCGACACCGCGGCAATAGCGCAGGAGCGCTGCGTAGATCGCTGAGCGATCGGCCACCCGGTCGAACGCTGCGGGCCCGCTCAGCGAGGCTCGCGACGCGAACTCTCGTTGCGCCGCAGGCGCGTCTCGGGCCGCGAGCGTTTTCTGAGGCGCCGGCGCTTCCCGGTCCGCGGACACTTTGTGAGCCGCGGGCGCTTTGTGAGCCGCGGGCGCTTTGTGAGCCGCGGGCGCTCGGCGCAGGACCGGGTCGCTTCCGTCCCGCAGGCCCCGCTTGAACACCTCGGCCTCGTCCTGGGATCCGATCTCCAGGGTCCGCTCCCACTCGAAGCTCATCACGCGATGAGCGATCTTCCATTCGCCGCTTCGCTGCTCGAGCCGATCGATGTAGCGAACGCCCATGATGAGATCACTGGGCCTCTCCTGATCGGCTTGTACGTGATGGGCGACCGCGTAGGTCTCTGCGAATGCCTGCTCTGCGTCGACCTCGATCAAGACATTGCCGAGCTTGTGCATCGTGCAGGTGAAGCTGTCCATCACGGTCGGCTTCACCCATTCGATGAAGCCCTTCGCATCGCCCTGGTAGCCGCCGTGATCGTCGTAGGCATCGGGATGATAGGTGCTGCGAACCAGCTCCAGATCGCAACGATCGACACCCCGGGCATAGCGCATCAGCGTGTCGTAGCAGGCCTGCTTCGCGACCAACGCGTCAGGTCCGACCCGACGACCGACGGACTGGGGGTGGCGATAGACCGGATCCCGATGGGAGTGATGCCCTCGGAAGTAGCCATCGCCCAGCGGGATGCCGCCCGTCGCGTCGATGCGGTGCCAATCCCAGGTACAGACCCGATGAGCGATCCGCCACTCACCGTCTCGACAAGCGAATCGATCGACGTAGCGCAGGCCGTAGACCAGATCTTCAAAGCTGCCGTCTTGCCTGCGGCGGATGTGATGCGCTTCCGCATAGGACTCGACACTCGCCCGATCGCTAGCGCTGAACTCGACGGCAATCTGCCCACTGAAATGCTGCGTATTCTCGAAATACGCCCACACCCCCGGCCCGAGCGATTCGACAAAGCCCGAGATGGAACCCTTGTAATAGCCGTGGTCGTCGTAGGCGTCGGGGTGGTAGCTGCTCTCCACCAGCGCGGCATCCCGTCGATCGATGCCACGCCAGTAGCGAGCCAGGACGTCGCGAATGGCCTGTTCGTCTCCGCGTCGCTCGATTCGTGCGTCCATCGTGTGGCGAGTCCCTCACGCGTGAATCGCCGGCAAACTCGACGCCCAAGGGCGCGCGTTCTCGAGCTGAGACGCGAGTCGTACGAGCACATCCTCCCGTCCGTAGCCGGCGACGAGCTGGATTCCGACCGGCAGTCCCTCGTCACCCAGGTGCAGCGGCAGTGACATCGCCGGCTGCCCCGTCGCGTTGAAGGGAATCGTAAACGTCGTGCACGCCATCATCCCGGACATCACGGTCTGCGGATCGCCGAGGGGAGAGAGCTCACCAATCTTCGCCGGCTGCGCCGCGGCTGTCGGGGTGAGCAGGATGTCGAAGCCCTCTTCCCACCAGGCCGCGACGCCGCGCGCGTAGGACTGCACGGACTCGACCGCCGCCACGTAGGCGTTCGCTGTGATCGCCCGGCCCCGCTCGGCCATGGCCCAATTCAGCGGCTCGATATCCGACTCGGTGATGGGCCGACCCAGCCGCTCGCCCCAGCGTTCGAGATCGCGCACCAGCCCCGCGCTCGTAATGATGCCGAAGCCCTCGCCGAGCGTCTCCGCATCGAGCGCCTCGAGCGCAACGGACTCCACGCTGTGGCCGAGCTCGATCAACAACTTGGCCGTGTTCTCGACCGCGCTGACGCAAGCGGCGTCGATCGTCCGACCGGGCCCGGGATCTGTACGAAAGCCGATGCGCAAACGCCCGGGATCTACACCGACCTCTTCCGCCCAGGGGCGCGTGGGCGGCGGCGCCAGATAGGGATCGCCCGGGGCGGGTCCCGCTGTCGCATCGAGGACCGCCGCGGTGTCTCGAACGCTGCGCGTGAGCACGTGCTCGTGGGTGAGAGGTCCCCAGTATTCGCCGAAGTCCGGTGCGAGCGTATTGCGGGCGCGCGTCGGCTTGAGCCCGACCAGACCACAGTGGGCCGAGGGGATCCGGATCGAGCCCCCCATATCGTTGCCGTGACCGAGCGGCGCGAGCCCCGCCGCGACCGCAGCAGCGGTTCCGCCACTGGAGCCTCCGGTGGAGTGGTCGAGGTTCCACGGGTTGCGAGACGGGCCGTAGGCCAGGGGCTCCGTCGTGGCCGACATCGCGAACTCGGGGGTGTTCGTCTTGCCCACGAATACGAAGCCGGCCGCGCGATAGCGCCGCGCCAGCTCGGTGTCCCGCTTCTCGACCCAACCCGCTTCCTTCAGAAACTTCGTCCCTGCGTGGTAGGGATCTCCGCCGGTGTGGCAGACGACATCCTTCACCAGGAAGGGTACGCCCCTGAAAGGGCCATCGGGGAGATCGGGCGACTGCGCGGCGTCGCGAGCCTTCGCGAAGAGCGGATGGATGACCGCATTCAGCTTCGGATTCAGGGCCTCGATCCGTGCGATCGATGCCTCCACGAGCTCCAGGGGTGTGACTTCCCCCTTGCGCACGAGATCGGCCTGGGCGGTCGCATCGAGTCGAGCGAGTTCATCTGCCATGTTCCACTCCTTGGCTGCCTCGCGGATGGTAACGCCCGCGCGAACATCGCGTCGACCCAGTGAACTCGGAGACCCATTCGATTCGCCGGGATCGCATAGCCTGGAGGACGCAACCAGCCTAGCGCGCTAGAACTCGGGAATCAGGCAGGAATGAATCGATTCGTCGCCCTCGATCTGGCGAGCCAGGGTCTTGATGGCCAGCTCGGCCTGCTCGAGCTTGAAATCGTGGGTGTGCATCTTCTCGATCGGATATTTGCGCTTCTCGAGCAGGCGAATCGCGCTGCTGTAGCCGCTGCGCGTGACCCCGATCGCACCCTTGATCGTGAGTTCCTTCAACACGACCTCATCGGAGATGAAGTTCGGGACCGGCTTGGAGCCCTTGACGCCGGCCAGCACGATCGTGCCGCCCATGCGCGCGAAGTCCACCGCCTGCACGATGGGCTCGGTCGCATAGCTCGACACGTCCAGCACCACGTCAGCTCCACGCCCATTCGTGAGTTCACGGACGCGCTGCTGCGGATTTTCATTCTGCACGTCGATCGTGGCGTCGGCGCCGAACTCGAGGGCAAGCTCCATCTTGCGCGCGTCGGCCTCGAGGCCGGTGACGATGATCTTGTCGGCGCCGGCTTCGCGGCACGCCAACACGCTCGCGAGACCGCGCTGACCGGGCCCCATGATGACGACGGTGTCGCCGGGACCCGTCTTCGGGATCTCCACCGCCCAGCGAAAGCCTGCACCGAGCGGGTTGAACATCACGGCGATCTCCGGCGCGAGCGCCGGATCGACCTTGTGCACGATCGCATTCGGATCGAGGTACATGTACTGCGAATACGAGCCCCACAGCCCGGGTTCATCCGAGAGCGGGATATAGGCATAGATCCGCCGGTTGTCGCAAAGGTGATAGCTGCCCCCCAGACAGGGGTCGCAATGGCGACACGAGAGCATCGTCTCGACCGCGATGCGATCACCGACATCCACGCCCCAGCGCCTGGCCGCCTTGTCTCCGATCTCGACGACCGTGCCCAGCGGTTCATGACCCGGCACCAGCGGCATCGGGACGCTGAACGCGCCTTCGAACTGCTCGTAGTCGCTGCCGCAGATTCCACAGGCGTCGATTCGCATCAGGCCGGCGTCATCCGAGATCTGCGGCATCGGAATGTCACGCGGTTCGAGCTTACGCGGAGCGGTCTGTACCATCGCGAAACTGGTCTTCGGCAAACTCATCTGCACCCTCCCGATCGATCTGGTGCCGACACAGCCGGACCGATTGCGCGTCATGCACCACTGCTCGACTCTAACTCCCTCCGTGTGTACTCGCCTTGGTTCAGCTCGGTTTTTGATCGACCCCGCTCTGCATGGCGCTCGCGATCGCGGCCAGCCTCTCGATACTCCAGAGGCTCATCTGATGGCGAAGCCGGCCCTGAACTCGCCACCAGGCCAGAATGATCGACTCGGCCCGGACGTTGGCCCGCGGCTCCGCTCAGCTGAACTCCAGATCGAGGTCGCGAGCCGGCTCCGGGAAGACACGCCGGAGGGGGGCCTCGACCCACCTCCGACAAACTGCTGAACGTGTTGAACAGTTGGCTCGGGAAGGGAGATGAACTGGGACCGAACTACTAGTCGCCGTCGACACCAGCCGGCCGGTGGACTGCGGGCAATCGCGTGGTTGAAGCCCTGCCGGTGGATCTCTCGACCGGGCTCCACGCACCTCCGGGCTCGAGCCCGCGCGTGCGCAGCGGCTGGAACTCCGCGACGCGCCGGGGCATGGCGTCAGGGATCCGAACGAAACTAGAGCAGTCGATCCGGATCGCAATCGTCGGTGATTCTGCCAGGATTCGCGTATGATCCCACGCGCAGACCCACTGCTCGGAGAGCTCGACATGATCCCGATACGTCTCCTTTTGATTGCCGGCGTGGCCTCCACGCTGGCGCTCGTCCCCCGCCAGTCCTGGTCGGCGGAGTATTCCCCGCATGCCCAGGAGGACTTCGCGACGAACGTCTACTGGGGCGACACCCACGTACACAGCTCGTTCAGCATGGACGCCAACTCCATGGGCAACACACGCCTCACGCCAGCCGAGGCCTATCGTTTCGCCAAGGGCGAGCCAGTGCTGGCGACCAGCGGCATGACGGCGCGGCTGGAGCGACCCCTCGACTTCCTGGTTGTCGCCGATCACTCCGAGTACATGGGCCTGCTGCCGAGCTTGCGCATCGGCGACCCGCTGGTCATCGGAGACCCGGTTGGCAAGCGCCTCTACGAAGGGCTGATGAATCAGACCGATGGAGGCATCGGCACCATCGCAGAGCTGATCGGCTCGCTGATGGGCAAGGATCCCATCATCGACAACGGCGCGCTGAAACGGAACATCTGGAGCGAGATCACGCGACTCGCCGAGCAGGCGAACGACCCCGGTCGCTTCACTGCGCTGATCGGCTTCGAGTGGACGTCGATGCCCCAGGGCGACAACCTGCATCGCATCGTCGTCTACGCCGACGACGCGGCGAAGGCCACGCAGCTGATTCCCGTCTCGGCCTTCGACGGCGACCACCCGGAAGACCTGTGGCGCTTCATGGAGAGGTACGAGCGCGAGGTCCAGGGTCGCGTTCTGGCGATTCCCCACAACGCAAATCTCAGCAATGGCCGCATGTTCGCCATCGAGGATTCCGAGGGCAACGCCTTCGACACGGCTTACGCCACGCGACGCGCGCGCCTCGAACCGCTGGTCGAGGTGACCCAGATCAAGGGTGACGGCGAGAGTCACCCGCTCTTGTCACCCGACGACGGCTTCGCCGACTTCGAGACATGGGACTTCGGCAACCTGAACGTGATGAGCCCGGTGCCGAAGAAGAACGCAATGCTCGAGTTCGAGTACGCGCGCTCGGCACTCAAGCTCGGTCTCGATCTGGCGCAGAGGACCGGCGTCAACCCGTTCAAGTTCGGAATGATCGGCAGCACCGACGCCCACACCTCCCTGGCGACCGCTGCCGAGAACAACTTCTGGGGCAAGGCGAGTAGTCTGGAGCCGGGGCCGCGCTCGCGGGGCGACAGTTTCGCGGTCAACGGAGACCCCGACGCGCTCGCCTTCGGGATCTGGGACTTCGTCGCCTCGGGCTACATGGCCGTATGGGCGCAGAGCAACACTCGCACGGCGCTCTTCGAAGCCATGCAGCGCAAGGAGGTCTACGCCACCACCGGCTCGCGCATCAGCGTGCGCTTCTTCGGCGGCTGGGACTACACCGAAAAGGACGCACTGCGACCGGACGCGACGCGTATCGGCTATCAGAAGGGCGTGCCGATGGGCGCCGACCTACCCCCCCTACCCCGCCTATCCCCTTCACCCTCGAAGGCCTCCGCCGCACCGCGCTTCATGGCCAGCGCCATGAAGGATCCGAACGGGGCCAACCTCGACCGAATTCAGATCGTCAAGGGCTGGCGCGAAGCCGACGGTACCTTGCGCGAGAAGGTCTACGACATAGCCCTTGCAGATGCAGATCGCAGGCGCAGCTTCCTCGGACGGGTGCGCCCGATCCATTCGACCACCGACATCGCCAACGCGTCGTATACGAACGACGTCGGCGACGCAATGCTGACTGCGTACTGGGAGGATCCGGACTTCGACGCCGCGCAGAGCGCCTTCTATTACGCACGGGTCATCGAGATTCCGACGCCGCGCTGGAACGTCTACGACGCCGCGCGACTGGGCGCCAAAGTCCCCGCCCACGTACCGACGGAGCTGCAGGATCGCGCCTACACCTCGCCCATCTGGTACACGCCCTGAGATCGGAGGCCGAAGGTCCCACCAAGGGCACGAGATCCACCGGTGAGAGAGCGGGGCATTCCCGTGCCTCGACCGGTCGCTCGTCCAGGTCGAGCGGTTTGGCGATCTCACCCTCATCCGGTCTTGCGACGAAGACCCCGTCGAGTCCGGTCGAGCGCCCCGATCTGGTAATCTGATCCGGCATCCCAGACGCCACCGCAGAGGAGCCGCGCCAATGGAGCTCTCAGACCGCCACCGCCATTTCCTTCGCATCGACCAGAGCCTCGTTCCGGCTCTCTTCAATGTCGTGATCAACGCTGTGATCGCCTGGGCGATCCTGCGCGCGCATGCCGAGGTGCCTCTCTGGGGCGAGCCGTCGGTCGGAGTCGATCTGCTCGCGACGGGCTTCCTGCTTCCGCTTCTCACCTGTCTGATCGTTTCGCGATTGATCGCCGGTCAGGTTCGAAGTGGCAAGCTTCCGCCACTCGCATCCGATCAGATCGGATCGCGGGGCTGGCACCACCAATCGATCCTGAAACGAGGGCTCTTCCTGGGCGTCGTCGGAGTCATCTTCGCGTCGGCGCCCGTGGTCGCCGCCCTCGAGATCGCCCACGCCCAGCCGATCGAGCTCTACACCTTCGTCGGCTTCAAGGCGATCTGGGCGGGGCTCTTCGCGGCAGTGCTCACTCCGCTCATCGCGTGGTGGGCGTTGTCCTCCGCATCGATGTCGCTGGAACCCGCCGAGGCCAGGGCTGGGGCCAGCCGAAGTGGTGGCTAGTCGGGATGCTGGATACACACTCCGCGGCTGAAGCTGACATAGCGAAAGGGCCCGTCAGGCACCCTTTGAACCGCGCTTCGACCCCGATCCCGAGCAGCCACCGATGAGCTTGGAAATCGATCAGAGCGTCGAGATCCCCGTCAGGCCGGAAGTGGTCTGGAACGTAATCACGGATCTGGCACGCTACCCGGATTGGAATCCGTTCGTGGTCGCATGCGACTCGACGCTCGTAGTCGGCGAGCCGATCGCGATGCGTGTCCGCCTCATCGCATCTTTTACGCAACCCCAGACCGAGACAGTCTTCGAACACGAGCCGGGTCACCGGCTCAGCTACGGGCTGAGCGAGGTGCCGCTGGGCGCGCTGCGCAGCCTGAGAAGCCGGCGAAGGCTGCAACCTCAGCGACCAGGGCGACTGCGAGACAGCTGGTTCAACCGGGCGAGCCGGAAACCCAGGCTGACTTCGATCGACTGCAACCCTTTACCCTCTTACCCCGTCCAACCAAGGAGAAGAATCATGCGCGTACAGCTCGCACTCAACGTCGAGAACCTCGAGGAAGCCATCGACTTCTATTCAAAGGTCTTTGGCGCAAAGGTCAACAAGCGGAAGCCCGGCTACGCAAACTTCGCCATCGACGAGCCGCCTCTGAAGCTGGTGCTCTTCGAGAACCCGGATGCCAGCGAGCGGCTCAATCATCTGGGCGTCGAGGTCTTCGACGACGCGGATGTACACGCCGCGACCGACCGGCTCAAGGCTGCCGATCTGGCGGACTCGATCCAGGACGAGCAGACTTGTTGCTACGCCACCCAGAACAAGGTCTGGGCGCTCGATCCCCAGGGCCTACGCTGGGAGTTCTACAGGATCATCAAAGATTCGGAGAGCTTCGGAGGTCGCGCCAAGACCGAAAGTGGCTGACGGCCTGGCGACCGAAGAGTAGGCGGGGTGTTGCGGGCGGGCATGACCCACGGACCCTGCCCGCAATTCGTTTCACCACGGCGACCCGGTTCTCACGGGCACGCGTCACGCGACCTCGGCCGCCTGCGGCGCGTCGTCCAGCCAGGCCCGAAGGATCTCGTATCCGAGTGCCAGAACCACAGCGCCGACGAAGAGGCCGATGATACCCATCGTCAGCATGCCGCCGATCGCACCCACGAAGATCACGATCGTCGGAGTCTGTACGCCACGACCGAAGAGGATCGGCTTCAGGAAGTTGTCGAGCAGGCTGACGGCGAGACACCAGGTTGCGAAGACCATGGCCATCGGCGTGCTCAGGGTCGAAAAGCCGAGCAGAACGGGCGCTACCATCACCAGCACGACCGGCAGCTGAACAACCGCGGCCACCAGCACCAACATTGCCCATAGCCCCGCTGCAGGAATCCCCGCAACGATGAAGCCGATGCCGGCAAGCACCCCCTGGACGATCGCCACGCCGACGATGCCCTGCACTACGCTGCTGACCGTCGCGTTCACCAACCCCGCGAGCTCGGCGCCCTTCGCGCCAGCCAGACGCTCACCAACTCGCTCGATCACAGCCAGACGCTCTTCGCTTCGCACCAACATGAAGCCCGCGATGAGAATCGACGCGACGAGCTGCAGCATCGCGACACCCGCAGACTGCGCAGCGGAGAGCAGCCAGATGCTCACCGCCTGAAGTTGGGGGTTGAGACGAACCAGCGCCTCTTCGAGGTTCACCGAGGCGAGTTGCCAAGCTTCAAAGAGTCGCTCTCCAATGATCGGCCAGTCGGCCACCTTCCCGGGCGGCGGCGGCACTGTCACCCGGCCTTCGGCGACGTCATCGGCAAAGTACTGGGCCCCGGAGACGAGGGTCTCCGAAAGCAGGACCGCCGGAACGATCAGCACCAGTAGCCCCGCCAGGACAGTGACCGCCGCAGCGAGCCCGCGCCGCCCGCCGAGCAGCGAAACGAGCTTCTCGTAGGGCGTCGTGGAACCGATCGCGATCACCAGCGCCCACACCAGGATCCCGATGAAGGGGGCGACGATCTGCAGACACCAGCCGACCAGCAGCAGCACGACCCCTAGTCGAACGGCGATTTCGATCGCGGTCCGAACCCTGTTCTCCGAGTCCGCAGCCAACGCGGCGGTCGCACTCGGTTTTGTGTCGTCGGTCATCAACGCGCCTCCCCAATTCTGTCGCGGGCCACGTAGCTCGCGATGAGCCGTGCCACGAAGATCGTGAGATAGAGCTGGCCAATCATCGCTTCGGCGATCACGAGCATCTGAGCTATCCCTCCCTGGGGCGTTATGTCGCCGTAGCCCAGAGTCGTGATTGTCACGAAGCTGAAATAGAAGAGCGTCAGCGTATGGGCGCTCGCATCGGCAGCCACCCGAACGATCGCCTGATCGCCCTGGACAAAAGCGCCCGGGCTGAGCTCAACCATCAGGATGAAGGTCACCGCAAAGCCGAGCCCGATCAACAGATAGACACAGATTCCACCGACGATCGTGTCCAGGGAAACCCGATCGGCTCGCAACAAGCTGATGAACATCACCAGGGTTGTCACGCCCAGCAGCACGACACTGAGGAGTTGGGATGCAACCCGGACGGCCCCGGAACCGGCAACCTCCGAATACGCGAGCCCCAGCACGGCTCCGATCCCCACCAGCAACGCCAGGATGAAGACCCAACGCCGATGGCTGTTGACCAGCACCGCCGCGATCAGCACCAACGCCAATAGCAACGGAAACAGCGGGAGGGCACCGACCAGCGCGTTCCCGACGGGAAGTGCTACCAGCAGCACGACCAGCGAGGCGAGCAACACACCGTGGCGCCCGAGCCTACCCTCTTCCTCGTCGTCATTCGCGAGGTTTCTCAGCAGCGTTCTCATCTCGCCTCTCCTCGCCTCCTCCGCAGCGCTCGAGATCGCAGCTCTCGACCGCTGCCTAGCTTCGTCCGCCTCGAATCGAGTCCGCGTACCTGACGACATCCTCGGCGTAGCGGGTTTCGACATCCACGAATCTGTCCACCTCGTCATCGTAGGCGGTCATGCCGCCATGCAGGATGTCGTAGATCCAGGCGTGCAGCTGTAGCCTGCCGCCCGCGAGGCCGGCGGCGACGTGGGGATGGGTCCGAAGATGCTGCAGCTGAAGCAGGACGTTCTGCTCGAGCAGCATCTGCAGTCTCGCCTCCGGGTCGAGATGCTTGCCGTTCTCGGCAACGATCTGTACGGCTGCACGCGAGTAGCCCAGCCACTCTGACACGTGCGGCAGATCCACGATTCGCTCCGGACGCATCGCACCCTCGATCGCACCGCAGCCGATGTGACCGCAGACGACGATGTCCTGCACCCCGAGCACCGCGACCGCATACTCGATCGACGCGGTCATGCCGCCGGTATGGGTCGCGTGGGGCGGGACGATATTGCCTGCGTTCCGGCAGATGAAGAGTTCGCCGGGCTCGGTCTGCGTGACGAGGTTCGGGTCGATGCGCGAGTCCGAACACGTGATGAAGAGCGCATCGGGCTTCTGCCCCTCGGCCAGCCGGGCGAAGAGCTCGCGCTTCTCCGGATAGACTTCCTTCTGAAAGCGAACGACGCCCGCAGCGATCTTGGGCATGAACTTCCTCGCACGGTCATATCGAGAAAAAACGTCGCTCGAAGCAACCTGCTCGAGCGTGGGTCCGGCTCAGTCTACGACACGGGGATGGCGGCTGACAGAGAGGGCAGCGGCCCGCGCAACCTCGAGCCAACCGATCCGCAGTCTCGCAGATTCCGGCGATCGATTCACTCCGCGTCACCGGACGCAGGATCTCTCAGTGGGCGTCCAGCAACAGTGGCCCGAGAAGCGCGGGGTTGTAAAACGACTTCGATGATTTCCCATGAAGATCGCGAATCACCCGCCGCAGCCTATCTCGCGTCTGGTCGAGCGCCTGGCTGGCTTCGACGGGCCGAGTCTCGAGCATCGAGCGAATCGCTGTGAGGGCGAGGCTGACTTCCAGCAGCCCGTCAGCCGCCCGCTCGCTGGTCGAAAAGCGCTGATGGATCCGGCCCAGCGCCGCTCTCAACGCGAGCAACGCAAAATCAGCGGTCGGCACGTCGTGTCGTTTCAACCCCCAGAGAATCGTGTCATAGGCCGTCTCGAGATCGAGGGCGTCACGCTCGAGACTGACCATCTCATCTGCAGGCTCGTCTGCCGGCCCATTTGCCAGCCCATTTGCCAGCTTAGGGCACGCGCTCGAGCGGAGTGCCCTCAGGTAGGCGAGCAGGCCCTCGGTCACCGCATCGGGAGGCAGCGGCCCCTGGAACTCATCCATCACCACAGCCATGACAAACGCTCGCAGATCGTCCTTGGGCACGATGCTGCCGAAGGACGACTTGGAAGCGGCGTCGACGAGACTGGGAATCGGCACCGGATTGAAGTCCCCGTCGTCCCGCGTTCGACTGAAGAGGCCGCCTGTGACATCCACCGTACCGGCTACACCGGATACGCCTGCAACAAAGAACGTAGGATTGTCATGACCATTGCGGTGGCACGTATTGCAGCTCATTCCGCTGCGAGCCGCGATGCCGCCCAAAAGAACGGGCGACCTGAACGCGATACGCCCGAGCGCGACCTGGCTGGCGAGCTCGGGGGCGCTCGGGCGGACAAGACATTCCGAGGGAGCGCGAGTCAACGCCGCGACCCGATTCGCCGCGGGATCGATCCACTTCAGGTCGTCGAGACCGATCGCATCGTGGCCCGCAGCCGCGCTGGGCGAAGCGAACGCTGAGAACAGGAGAGCGGCCAAGAGGCCTCTAGCGGGCAGCCACAACGCGATACTCGATCCGTCGTTTCAGATCCTCGTACTCGGCGCAACCGAAGGGACAGGCCCGATCGAGCACGGCCAGGCGCTCCTCCGCGGAATCGATTTCCCCAAGCTCAACGAAGAGCTCACCCAGGTATTCGTTGGCGCCCCGATGCATCGGATCGAGTGCCAGAGCCTGCCGATAGTAGGCGAGGGACTCATCGAAGCGGCCGAGCCTTCGATGGGCGTAGCCCAGATAGTTCAGTACATCCGGCACCGGACCGATCTTGGCGGCGAGCTCTCGAAGCGCGACGATCGCCACCTCGAATTCTCCCGCGTTGATCAGCTGGACTGCCCCGAAGTAGCTGGTGCGCGGTTCGGAGCTCCCTTCGAAAAGCAGCGAATGCTCAGCGCCGCTTTCCGTCTGCCCTGCCGAGTCCTTGGCACCGCCCGCCCCGCCCCGAATCGCCGCGTCGAGGTCGTCATGGGCCCGAATCAGCTTGGGCTCGCATTCCTCAGAACATTGCGCGCGCAGTTCGGCGAGCCTAGCAAGCTGATCGTGTGCGTCTCTTGGCTTCTCCAGGGCGAGGTAGCTCAAGCCCAGACGCCCGTAGGCGAAGTACATCGACTCGTCGTATCGAATCGCGCGTCGAAAATGCTTGACAGCGATCTTGGGCTTATCCATACACGCGAGAGCCGCGCCGCGCAGGTAGTTTATCTCTGCGTTACGCGAGACGGCCTTGAGAACGACCCGGAATTTCCGTTCGGCCTTCTTGCAATCTCCCGCCGCCAGGAACTCAATGCCCTCGCGATAGGCCTCATTCGGATCTGGCCCCGAGCGACCACCACCTCCGCGGCCGCCCATCCCACCACCACCGCCGGCGGAGTAAGCCACGGCTGCGGCCAGGAGAGATAGACCGAGAGTCAGGACCGGAAGCAGGATGACGCGCATGGGCGACCCCCTCCGAATTATCGCACAAGTTTCGAGGCTCGTGACACAAGGTCCGGGCGGCAAACGAGGTGCGCATGCCGATCTCACCGGCGGGGATCACGGGGGCCCGAATCGGCCCAGTCGAGCTTTGTCCGATCGATTCGAAGACGCGAAGCGAACCCGTACTCGAGCCGGCCCTCAGGTCGAGTCGCCACCCGGACTGGCATCCATCCCGTCGAGCTTTGCGAGACGCACGATCAGGTCCTCGATCCGTGAGCTGTAGCCCCACTCGTTGTCGTACCAGGCGATGACCTTGACGAGCTTTCCACCCATCACCCGGGTCAGCGGCGAGTCGAAGATGCACGAATGAGAGTTTCCGATGATGTCCGAAGAGACGATCGGCGCGGTGGCGAACTCGAGGATGCCCCGCATCGGGCCGTTGGCGGCCTTGCGCATCAGGTCACCGATCTCCTCGGCGCTCGTCTCACGTTCGAGCTCAACCGTGAGATCCACCAGGCTCCCGTCCGCGACGGGGACTCGCATCGCCAGCCCGTCGAGCCTGCCTTCGAGCTCCGGAATGACCTGGCCGATCGCGCGAGCGGCCCCGGTCGAGGTCGGCACGATATTGGTCGCCGCGTTCCGGGAACGTCGCATGTCACTCTGGTGAGGGGCATCGATCAGGCTCTGGTCGGAGGTATAGGCATGGACCGTGCTCAGAAGTCCGCGCCGGATTCCCATCGAGTCATGCAGGACTTTCGCCAGCGGTGCCGCACAGTTCGTCGTGCAGCTGGCGTTGCTGATGATTCGTACGTTTCCATTGACGACATGATCATTGACGCCCATCACGATCGTCGCCTCGAGAGGGTCCTTGCAGGGCACGGTCAAGATGACACGCCGCGCGCCGGCCGCGAGGTGCTGTTCGAGCTGCTCGAGCTTGCGGAAGATTCCCGTACTCTCGACGACGTAGTCGACCTTGAGCTTTTCCCAGGGGAGCTTGGAGGGATCCCTCTCGGAGAGAATCAGGAAGGGATCCCCATCGATGTTCATCGTGTCGTCGCAGATATCCACGGAACCGGGATAGATGCCATGGGTGCTGTCGTATTTGAAGGCGTAGAGAAGCGCCTCCGCGGGTGCGACGTCGTTGATGGCCACGATATCGAAATGACCACGAAGCTTGGCGATTCGCGTAATGGTTCGACCGATTCGGCCAAAACCATTGATGGCAATCCTCGGAACGTTCAACGATCCATCCCCTCCATCCCCTCCATCCCCTCTATCCCCGCAGATTTCGCGCTGCGGATTCTTGCGAAGCAGACGAGCCCGCTTGCTTCGAAGTCTAGCGGAGGGTTTCTGGCCTGACTGAATCGTTTCGAAGATAGATTGGAATATCGACCTTCGGGCTCTACGCAAGGCACTGTAGACGGGCGTGGGCTGTATTCCCGCATCGAGGAGCGAAACTCGATGGCAGTGCCGGCAATATGCATGGATTGGAGGTAAAATGTTCGCCAGTCGCCGGAACCGACCGAGCGGCGCTGGAGACGAATAGGCGATGATCTTCGACCCCCTTTATCTGGTCATAATGGCAATTGGCGCGGTGCTCTCGATGGGCGCCAGCATGCTCACGAAATCGCGGTTCGCGAAGTACAGCCAGCTCGGCACGCGCTCGAACATGACGGGCGCCGAGGTGGCCGCCGCAATCCTACGGGATCAGGGCATCCGCGACGTCACGATCGAGCCCATCGCCGGTCAGCTCTCCGACCACTACGATCCGAGAAGCAAAACCCTGCGCCTTTCGCAGCCCGTCTACGGCGGTCGCAGTATGGCGGCATTCGGCGTGGCTGCTCATGAAGTCGGCCACGCGATACAGCACGCAACCGGATACTCGATGTTGAAATTCCGTTCGGCGTGGGTGCCGGTAGCCAATACTGGAAGCCGGATCTCGATCTTCGTGCTGATTGGGGCCGCCTTCATGGGGGGAGCGGCCACGGCGCTCGGCTCGTCGCTGGCGCTCGCCGGGGTCATCCTGTTCGGCGCCACGACGGTGTTCACGCTCGTCACCCTGCCCGTCGAATTCGACGCGAGCCATCGCGCGCTGGCGGCGCTCCAGGGCCGATACACCACCGACGAAGAATATCTGGGCGCCAAGAAGGTCCTGAACGCCGCCGCTCTGACCTATGTGGCTGCCTTTGTGACATCCCTTCTCACATTGTTCTACTGGGCCATGCGGCTGGGGCTGATCGGCGGGCGAAGAAGCTGAGCGACCCAGGGCTTCCGCCGGCTCATCGCGCGCAGCGGGCCGATGAGTGGTCGCGCAACGGCTGACGGACCCGAAGCCAGGCCACGCCCGCGCCGCGCGCCGCTCACCGGAAGAAGGCCAGCGGCCCAAACCCAGCCAATGCGCTCCCAACGAAAGGAAGCAGGCACGCGACGGGATCCAGTCCCATCGGACTCGGGCCTGCCACGCCGGCGCCAGCGAGGAGCGCGAGCCCCGCGCAGAGCATCGACGCCCCAGCCAGGAGTCGCCACAGCGGAACCGCGCGCGACGGGCGATTTGAAATCAGCGCCTCGACGCGTGTGAATACGAGCAGGAAGGGGAAGGTCGCCACCGCGAAGACGAGGACCCAGACAGGACGCAGCCACCACCATGCGCCCGTTCCCGGCGCGAGCTCGAAAACCGACGGCAGCAACCAGAAGCCCACACCGATCGCGAGCATCATCACCATGCTATGCCAGAGAAAGATCGTCATGATCATACCGTTGATCAGTACCGTCGCGGTCCAAGCGGCCTTGCCCGCCAGCCATCGCCGGGCCGGCCCCTCCAGCGAGAGCAGCAAGCCGATCTGCGCCAGTCCCAGGGCGAGCAACGGCAGCTTGGGTGGCGTGGTGTTGCTGAGTACCTGACTCGGCACTCCGACCAGGCTCGTCGGATAGGGCCCGAGCTGCGTCAGGACAACCAGGGAAACCGCCCCGACAAGCGCAACGGGCAGCGCGCGCTTGGCCCCGATCAGAACCCCTTCCTGCCAGGCGTACCCGAGCTGATGAACCGCACTCCAGACGAACAGGTAGTTGAGCCACCCGAGCCACTGCAGGTCCGTGTTGAAAAAGACGAAATCATTCAACGCGGATAGCCCCGCCGGGATAGAGAAGCTCCAGAGGCCGAGACGATGCCAGGCAGCCCGCGTGATGGGAACCAGCATCACGATCAGCAGATAGATGGCCAGAAACCAGACCGGGATCAGCGCGACCTGGGAGCCGACGCGGATCATGCCTTCGGAAACGCCTAGCAACGATCCAATCGCGCCAGGCCCACCCACAAGGCGATGAGCGGGACCACGGGCCCGAGCAGGCGCCGCAATCGCGATTCGAGCCAGGCGTCGTAGGGCTGTTGCCCCCGTCGGGCGCCGTCCCAGGAGGTCCCGTTGGAATAGCCACCGACGAAGAAGAAGACCGGCATCACCTGGAAGCCCCAGGTCAACCAACGCGACCAGGGCAACACGTCGAGCAGATGCGCGAGCCGTGGCTCAGGACCGGCCAGATGGGGCGCCGCCAGGATCCAATGACCGAGCACGACGGCCATGATCGAGAGCGCGCGCAACAGGTCGACGTAGCGGTTGCGCGCTTCGGGTGTCTGCTCAGCCAAGCGACTCGCCCGAGCCCACATGCTGGTGGCTTTCATGGCGCAGAGTGCACCACAGATCATCCAATCGAGCGAGTCGGCGTCGATCTGCGTGATCACCCCGAACGGTTCGACTCGAGGCCAGCCACGACGCAACTCGTCCGAGACTCTCGATGCGCTCGGATGTGCCAATCGACCGGCAGATCGAGGCTGATCCCGTCCGGTCCCGAGCCGACCTCGATGACCTCTGCGCCGAGATCTGCCAACCGCGCGCCCCAGGCCGATCCGGCCACGAATTGCGACGAGTTGGCGCAATCATTCGAGCTGAGCAGGCTCAGGTCTGCTGAACCTCGCGATCACTCATGCCGATCAGGTAGAGAATGCCATCCAGGCCGAGATTCGAGATGACCTGCTCCGCCGACGCCTTGACCCTGGGCTTGGCATGAAAAGCGATCCCCAACCCAGCGGCATCCAACATCGGAAGATCATTCGCGCCGTCTCCGACGGCAATCGTCTGTTCGATCCGAATGCCCTCCTGCTCGGCGAGCTCACGCAGCAGATCGGCCTTTCGCTGCCCATCGACAACATTTCCCTCGACGCGACCCGTCAAGCACCCCGCTTTGATTTCGAGCCGATTCGCGAAGACGTAGTCGATGCCGAGCTGTTTCTGGAGACGCTCACCGAAGATGCTGAAGCCACCAGAGAGGATCGCCGTGCGGTACCCGAGGCGCCGGACCGTCTGCACCAGACGCTCGGCGCCCGGCGTGAGCGGCAGCCGATCCGCCATCTCGTAGAGCGTCTCCTCGCTGAGCCCCTCGAGGAGCGCGACTCGCTTCTGCAGGCTCTCGCGAAAATCCAGCTCGCCATTCATCGCAGCCTCGGTGATCGCGGCGACTTCTGCACCGACCCCGGCCGCCTCCGCGAGCTCATCGATCGCCTCGGTCTGGATCAGGGTCGAGTCCATGTCAAAGGCGATCAAGCGCCGATTGCGGCGGTAGATGTCGTCGACCTGGAATGCGATATCGACGTTCAGATCCTGCGCGAGATCGAGCAGCTGACGCCGAAGCGCGGATGCGTCCGCCGGCGTGCCGCGCAGTGAGAACTCGATACAGGATCGCGGCTCGCTGCCCGGCTCCACCAGGGAGACGCGCCCCGAGAGTCGCTTGATGTGGTCGATGTTGAGTCCGTGATCCGTTGCGACGCGACCCAGGGCTTCGAGGTGCCGGGCAGTCAGATGGGTGCCAATCAAGGTCATGATGTACCGCGGCTGCCCATGGGCCTCGACCCAGGTCTGATACTCAGCCTGACCGACCGGAGTGAAGCAAACCTGGAGATCCCACTCGTGAGCACGAAACAGGACGTCCTTCAGGACCGGATGCGACTCGGACTCAGGGGGCAGCTGGATCAGGATGCCCAGAGTCAACGTGTCGTGGATGACCGATTGTCCGATATCGAGGATCCGCACGTCGTGGGCGGCGAGGATGCCGCTGAGCTCGCGCGTAATACCGGGCCGATCGGCGCCAGTCAGGTTGATGAGAACCACTTCGGACATGCGAAGCTCCGTTGCGAAATCCTGGCGAACCAGATTCTGGATCTGGGAGAAACCGGCCTCCGAGGGCCGATCCGGCGCCGAATCGACTCTCGGCGTTCGACCCAGCGCGGTCGGCGAAGTCCTAGCCGGGCACTCCGTCGACCAGGATCGCGAAGTGACTCGACGTCGCGGCAAGACGTTTCGGGAGCAAGGCCTGATACGCGCCCGAGTCGTACAGCTCGCGCGCCTTCTGCTTCGAATCGAAGCTCACGACGATCGTCCGATGGCCGGCGCTTTCTCCTTCCAGCCGTTCGCTCTCGCTATCAGCGGCCAGCAGCTGACAGTCCTCGCCGATCCGCATGACCGACATCGCCTCGCTCGCGTACTCCTCATAGAGTGTCGAGTCCTCGATATCGAAATTGACGATCAGATACGCGGTCATCTCTTGTCCTGCCCTCTTTTTTCCATTCGATTGTCGATGCGACACAACGCGTCGCGACTTCAGGCCGTCGACGGATCCGGCGCCTCCACCTGGGACGCGCGGCCCGGAACGACTCGGCCCACCAGGCGAACGAAGTCGTCGAGAATGACATATCCGACCGGCACCAGGAAAAGCGTCATGATCGACGCGTAGAGCACGCCGAAGCCCAGCGAGATCGCCATCGGAACCATCGGCGTGGCCGGAACCGCCTTCTCGAACATCAAGGGCAGCAGGCCCAGGAAGGTCGTCGCGGTCGTCAGCACGATGGGACGGAAGCGCAAGATGGCCGCAGCGCGAACCGCGTCGCTGAGGGGAAGCCCTTTCTCCCGATGGGCATTGATGCTGTGCACCATCACGAGGGACGCGTTTACGACGACCCCGGAGAGCGCCACGATCCCCAGCACCGAGAAGAACACCAGGTCCCAGCCGAGGATGAGATGGCCCAGAAGCGCCCCGACCGTACCGAAGGGAATCACGCTCATGATGATGAGTGGCTGTAGATAGGACCGCAGCGGAATCGCCAGCAGCACGTAGATCATCATCATGGCCATGAAGACACCCTTGATGACGCCTCCCGCCGCTTCAGCCTGCGCGCGTTGCTCTCCCCCCAACCGATAGGACACGTTCGGAAAGTCCGCCCTGAGTTGTGGGAACCATGCGTCGAACTCCTCGAGGACGCGCTCCGGAATCGTGACGCTGCGATCCACATCGGCGGTGACCGTGACGACACGTCGTCGGTCGGTGCGCCGGATGCTTGCGAAGCCCCGAGTGATCTCCGCATTCGCGACTGCGGCGAAGGGCACTTCGACTCCCTCGCGCGTGCGGATGCGCATCTCCTCCAGCGAACCGAGAGAACGTCGATCGGACTCGGGATAGCGAACCATCACGCGAACATCGTCCCGGCCGCGCTGAATTCGCTGGGCCTCCTCACCATAGAAAGCCTGACGAACCTGGTATGCCAAATCGTTCTGGGTGAGGCCCAGAGGCAGCGCGCTCGCGCGCACCGAGAGCTGCACCTCTTGTTTGCCGGCGCGGAAGGAATCGGCGATGTCCGAGACGCCTGAGAAAGTCGCGAGAAATTGCTTCACCATGGCGGCCGCCTGGGTGAGCTCCTCGATGTCTGGCGAGCCGGAGATCTCGATGCTGATCGGCTCGCCCGCCGAGAAGGCATCCGAACCGAAGCTCAGCTCGACCGCATCGGGCACGGGACCCGTCAGCTCCCGCCAGCGTGCCAGCACCTCGTCCGTCGTGATCTCCCGATCGATGGACGGAATCAGCTCCAATCCCACCTCCGCGAGGTGGGTACCGCCGCCCGAATCCGGACGCTGAGGCCCTCCCCGGGCCAGCTGTTCACCGATCGAGCCAAAGCTGTGGAGGACGACAGAAGGACCCGGATACTGCTCGTCGAGCTCCTGACGCAGCCGAGCCGCAGCGCGTTGGATCTGCGCGACGGCGATCTCCGTGCGTTCCAGGGGCACGCCCCGCTCCATCGTCAGCGTCGCATAGGCGATATTTCCCGCGACCTGCGGAAAGAACTGATAGCGAAGGCGACCGCTCTGAAAGACAGCCGCCGCGAGAACCAGGACGCCGATCGCCCCGACGACCACCGCATAACGCCACTCGATCGCTGCATCCAGCAGCTTCCGATACTTCACGTCGCCCAGGCGCTCGAGCCAACTCGCCATTCGGCTCTGGAATGCCGACCAACGCGCCACGAAGGCGTTCGACTTTCCCGCCTTCGGTGTCAAGCGCCGGTGGGCGAGATGAGCGGGCAGGATCAATTGGGATTCGAGGAGCGAGAAGGCAAGACACAGAATCGCGGCGCCGCCGATCACACCAAAGAAGGCGCCCATCCTCCCCGGCACCACCATGATCGGCAGGAAGGCGGTCATGCTCGTCATCACACCGAAGATCACCGGAACGTAGACCGCCTGGGTTCCCTTGATCGCGGCCTGGACCTGGTCGCCGAGCTCCACTTCAAAGCTGTGTACGGACTCCCCGATCACGATCGCGTCGTCCACCAGGACTCCGAGAACGAGGATGCAGGCCATCACCGTCATCGTGCTGATCGTGAGACCAAAGGCCGGGAAGAACATCATCGCGCCCAGGAAGGAGATCGGCACACCCGCCGCGACCCACATCGCGAGTCGAAATCGAAGAAAGATCGTCAGCACGATCAATACCAGTATCAATCCGCCGCCACCGTTCTTCTTCAAGACATCGAGCCGAGTGATGAGATCCATCGATTCATCGTTGAAGATGGTGACCTCGACGCCTTCCGGAAGGCTCGCGCGGAATCCCGGCAACCAGGCCTTGACCGCCGCGGCGACCTCGAGAGTGTCCTCGTCCCCGATCAGCTGGACCTTGATGACCACGCTCGGGTTGCCGTTGAAGAGCCCGCGCAGCTCGGTGTCTTCGAATCCATCGACGACCCGGCCGATCTCACCGAGTCGAACCAGAGTGCCGTCAGTGCGCATGAGCACCACGATCTTCTCGAATTCGACGCCGCGATAGGCCTGTCCCTTGGCGCGAAGTAGAATCTCACCGCCTGGGGTCTTGACCGAGCCCCCCGGCAGATCGAGGGAGGCGTTGCGCACGGCGCGGGCGACCGTATCGAGGTCGAGCCCGTGGCGACGCAGGGTCTCTTCTGAAACCTCGATCGAAATCTCATAGGGCCGGTCGTATTTGAGCTCCGCCTGCGAGACCTGGGGCAGCGCGACGATCTCCTCGCGCGCGCGTTGCCCAATCGACTTGAGATCGCGCTCGTCCAGCTGCCCCGCGATGGCGACCTTGATCACACCGCGACGGATCTCCAGCTTGGAAACGCTGGGCCTCTCCGCTTCGACCGGAAAGGTATCGATCGCATCGATGCGGTTCTCGATCTCGCTCGTGACCGCATCCACGTCAGAACCGATCACGAGCTCAACCGTGACGTTGCACGCACCTTCGGCGGCAATGGTCCTGATCCGATCCAGACTGGGTGTGCCCTCGATGGCCTCCTCGACCCGGAGGCAGATCGACTTCTCGACCTCATCGGGCGAGGCCCCTCGGTATTCGACCGTGATCTGGACTGCATCGGGCTCGATCGCCGGGAATTCCTCCTGGCGAATGGTAGACAGCGTCAACATGCCCGCGACGACCATCACCAACATCAGGAGGTTCGCCGCCACCGGATTGTGGACGAACCATTCGATGGCGCGGTTCATGAGCTGCCGGTCTCGGGCGCCGAACTCGGCTGGTCTTCGACCGTGCGGACTTCCATCCCTTCGACGACCACCTGAACGGGCGAGACGCAGATACGCTCTCCCTCGCCGAGCGGACCCTGTACGAGCACATCGTCGCGATCGATTCGAAGCACCTGCACGTGCTTCGTGCGAAGCTGATGATCCGAGGTCACGACCAGGATCTCGGAGTCTGCGCGCATCGCATAACGCGGCACGACGATCACGTCATCTGCCTCGCGTCCGATGATCTCTGCCTCGACGAAGAGTCCCACCGCAAGCGGCGGGCGGTCGCCGGCATCACTAGCGCTGTAGGGCTCTTCGACTCGTGCCACCACACTGACCATCCGACTCTTCGAATCGATCACGCCTTCGGTTCGCACCACATGACCCGTCCATTGATGCAGACGTCCAGCAAAGATCGAGGTCAGAATCACGACCGGGCCCTCGTCTGCGTGCTCCGCATCGGAATGCCTGGGGTCCGGAAGATCGAGGAAAGCGAGCTGATGATCCGCGATGGGCAGGCGAATCTCCGCGTAGTCGGTCGCATAGATCTTGGCGACGGCGTTGCCGCGACCGACGAACTGCCCGACATCGACCTGCTCCTCGCGAACCCGACCATCGAATGGCGCACGGATCTCGGTCCGCGCGAGGTCCCGCTCCGCCTGCTCCAGAGCGGCGCGCGCATCCGCGAGGTTGGCTTCGCCAACGGCCGCCTCACGCCGCGCGGCGCCCAGCTGCGATGGGCTGGCCACCCCAGCATCGGAGAGACCCTGGCGTCGTTTCAGTTCGGAGGCGGCGAAGTCGAGTTCACTCGCGGCGCGTTTGACTGCGGCGCGCTGACGCCCCACCGAGAGTTCGAAGTCGCGACGCTCGATCCGAAGCAGCGGATCGCTCTGCTCAAAGAATCCCCCCGGCACCAGGGAGGGCGCGATCCAGACCACGCGCCCCGAGATTTCGGGAACCAGATCGGCTTCGCTGCGCGGCGCCACCGTCCCCTGGGTCCGAACGCGGTACTGAAGAGTCGTCGCCTGCGCCGAGATCGTCCGCACGGTCGGTATCGCACGCTCGGGCTCTTTGAATTCGACACTCGGCGCCGTCCCGACGATGACGAAGGCCCCGATCGCGACCACCACTACGATCAGCAGCGGTACCCAAATCTTCTCTGAGATCGTCATGACCGAGCTCCAGCGCTACGCGGTGCGGGCTCCGAATCAACGGACTGCTCGCGTGCGCGCTGCCGAAGGAGACAAGACAAGTTGTAGACGGCTTCCGAGGCGATGGCGCCGTCAGCCTCCTCGATCGCGCGAGTCAGAGCCGCGAGATGGGGTTCGACTTCAGCGCGATTCGGAGGGTCGAGGAGAATGCCGTAGGTCCCAGCCGATCGCAATCGACGCGCGTGCAATCCACGGCGCATCAAACACAGCACCATGTTGCCGCTGGCGTCCACGAAGCAGTCACCCAGTTCCACCACGAGATCGGCCCGATCCTCGTTCTCGATCTCCGGCCGCAGCATCTCACTCAGGATCGAGAGCATCCGTGCGCGCTGCGACGCGTCCGCACGCTCCGTTCCGAGGCGAGCTGCCATCGCGCGAAATCCGCTAGCCGCTTCGAGGGCCTGATCGAGGATCTCGGGATCCGGCGGATCCTCGAGCGCCAGCAGATGCTCGACGATGTCGAGACTGGCCTCTTCGAGGGGAGCGACCCGAGCGCCGCCGGGATGGATCGTCGCCACGCCGAGCTGCTCGAGTCTCTTGAAGGCTTCGCGAACCGTGCTGCGATGCACGCCAAGGCGCTCGGCGAGGTCCCGCTCAGACGGAAGTCGTTCGCCACAGCGATATTGGCCGCGAAGGATGTCGTCTCGCAGACTCGCCGCAATGGACGAATCCTGGGATGTCGAAGGCATGTGTTGGGAGCTCCGGCAGGGCGCGCTGGAGATCTGGTCGGACCAATATGGCACGTCCAGAAGGCGGTGTCCAGGGGCAGGAGCGATCTCTCGCGAGGCACAGCGTTGCGCGCCAGGATCCGGTCGACCCGAAACGCGGGCAACGCCGGTACTGCAGGCTGGTTTGGTGCTCGCTCTCGGCCCGCCCGCAACCGCCTGACTGACGTACAGTCGTCCCCACGAACAGTCTGCAGCGACCTTGGGCGGAACGCCTGCTCCGCTACCGCTTCGTCGACGCTCGCTAGGCCGACTTCACTGGCAAGACGAGCGAGACATCGAGCACTTCCCAGGTTCGCCCCGGCATGGTTTCGGCCGCGCGCACGAGTGCCGCGGCCGCAGCCGATGCCTCGGACACCGAATCGACCTCGAAGCAACTCGAGCGCGAGCTTCCCTCGAGCCTCAGGCGAACGCGATAGGGCTGCCCTCTCACCGGCTCCTCTGCCGCCGAGGCCGCCCCGGGCGCGGGCTTCACGACCGGCAGCAGCTCGTCACACAGATCGAGGTAGCACGGCGGCGCGCTCGAGAGCCGCAGCCCCAGCCCACGACCACCGAGTTCGTACATGCGCGAGGCGGGGCGTCGCTTCCACACGACCTGTGTCCGGAGGTCGAACGGGTCCGCGTACTCCGAGTCGAGTAGGACGGAGACGCTCTGGCCACGTTGAGCAGCGATCATGGTCTGCACATAGAACCCAGCGCGAGACAGGTTCAGAACGATCGCCTTCTGCTGCTCCCCCTGGATCTCAATCATGCAGGGCATGCGCTTTTGAAGGCGCTCTTCGGCTCGGGGATTCATAGGGATGTCCTCCTACGATTGGGTTGCGAATCGCCCTTCCGCTGCCGGGAGAGCGTGATCATGGGAACCTCGGCGATCCTGTGACCATGGGTCCTGGTGGGCTCCACGACAGCGGATGTATGTGGCTGAAGACAATCAGACAAGAGCGGTCAAGATTCGAGGGATTGTTCTTTGCCGGTCCCCACCTCATCCCCTTCGTCTCCCGGCATTGGTTTGCTGATCAAAGGGCTGATCTCAGGGTCTCTTATCCGTGCCCATACCCACGCACGTCCCCATTCCCATATCCGATAAGAGTTGGACAGACCGGAGAGCAAGCTCTGTGCCATGCATCCACGTCTCCGGGGTTCGACCAATTCGAGAGGCGTTTCAGCTGACTGTGGGTGTTAGCGGAATCTCCTGCCGGTAGTCTGCTGCCAGCTTGCGACTTACTATGCTTCGGACTGCTCTTGCGGCCATCAGTTTCTTGAACCGCTCGGTGGCACAGAAGGATACAAAGGGAAGTCGATTTCCATCCCGGCTGGGCTCCGCAATTCTGGTCATAGTGGTCTTGGTCATAGTGGTCTGGCGCTGATAGGTGATTGAAGCTGGGTTTCAGGATGTCCAGCCCTGCTGCGTTCCAAGACATTCTGGATGCAGACTTCTCACTCTCGGCGCACTGACGACGACCGGATTCAAGAGGCAAACTCTCTCGAGTAGGCGGAGGCTTCGCCCGTTCCGCTGACCGACAGCGCACCGTCGGTTGGAATTGCCCCGGCTCGAGATTCTTCACCTGCCCCGGGCCGATGATCTCCCGGTCTTCCTTCGCACTGGCCGACATCCGGCTGCTACCGGCCTCGATGCCTCGATCCTCTGGGGCTCTGGGGATCTGATCCTCTCGTGATCCGATCACGGTGTTCCCCGAGCTTCTCTCAGCCGGCGCAAACGGCCGGCACGGAGCGTGTTACCGTTCCGATATGGAAGCCCGATCCCTTCGAGTCCCTGTCGCGGACGGTCTCGAACTTCAGGTGCTCGAATGGAGCACGGAAGGCGTGCCGCTCGTCCTTCTTCACGGCCATGGCAACGACGCCCATCTCTGGGACGATTTCGTGCCCTGCATCGCGCCCCACTATCGCGTGATCGCTGTCGATCAGCGGGGCCACGGCGATTCGGACTGGGATTCCGAGGGCCGTTACGACACCGAGTACATGGTTGCTGACCTCGAGGCCTTGACCGATGCACTGGGGATCGAGCGATTCGTGTTGGTCGGGTTCTCGATGGGGGGCCGGGTTTCGATGAGCTTCGCCGGGCTCCATCCCGAAAGGCTCGCCGGACTCGTTCTCGTCGACATCGGACCGGAGGTCGATGCTCGCGGCGCTCTCCGAATCGGTATGGAGATGCAATCGCAGCCGCCGGTCTTCGCGAATATCGACGAGTACGCGAGCGTGCTGTCGCTCAACTATCCCGCTGGCCAGCCCGCCGCACTGATGCGGATGGCCCGATACGCCCTGCGGCAGCGTGACGATGGTCTCTTCGAACTCAAGATGGATCCGAAGCTGCGCGGCGAACGTCCCAACGACGAAGCGGCTCGTGCTCGGGAAGAGGCATCCACCAAGGAGCATTGGGAGGCGTTGGCCCGAATCCCCTGCCCCACGCTAGTCGTTCGCGGCGCGGCGTCTGACATTCTGTCCCCCGAGACCGCCGACAAAATGGTCGATGAAGTGCTGCCCAATGGCCGACTCGAAGTCGTCCCGCAGGCTGCACATTCCGTCGCGACCGACAACCCGAAGGGTTTCGAAGAAGCCGTCTCCCTATTCGTGCTCGGCGAATAGACCTTTCAGAGATTGGACCGCGGCTCCTCATGCAAGACGTGCAAGATAGACAAGATGATCTTCCGAGCCTCGAAGTCGAGAATGTTCTCGACGAAGCCGGGCGGCGCAGCGGTGGGCTCTCGGACTTCGGCGAGGGACCTTTTCAGGAAGGGCTGACGCGGCTACTGGACTCGCTCGAACGCGACGGACGCCTCAACCCCATCGGGCGTGTCATCGCGCGAGAACGAGCGCTCCTGCACACTGTGAATCGACTCCAGTATATCAACGACCGCCGACGCTTCCCGGAAATCGCGAAACAGAAGATCGAGAAGCCGATCTTCATCATCGGCATGCCGCGTACCGGAACGACGATTCTGCACGACATCCTGGCCCAGGACCCAAGAAGTCGAGCTCCCCTGACATGGGAGACGATGTTCCCGTCACCACCCCCCGAGACGGAGAGCTTCGAAACCGACCCACGCATCGAGGCCTGTGACGCGACCTTCCCCTCTGTGGAGGTCCAGATCCCCGCCTTCAAGGCGATGCATCCAATGGGCGCCCGGCTGACCCAGGAATGCGTCACGATGATGGGCGAAACGATGATCACGCCGCTCTTCCACAACCAGTTCCGAGTGCCCAGCTACCAGGACTGGTGTGATTACGAAGCCGATTGGTCCGAGGTCTACACATTCCACGAACGCCAGCTCCAGCACCTCGGTTCGCGCCACATGGGTGATCGCTGGGTGCTCAAGACGGGCGCCCATCTGTGGGGTCTCGAACATCTTCTCCGCACCTACCCCGACGCGCGAATCGTATTCACCCATCGCGATCCCGTGAAGTCGATGACGTCCTACGCGAGCCTGACGGCCCTGGTCCGCTCCATGGGCAGTGACCAGGTCGACCCCATCGAGATCGCAACGGACTGGACGGCCCGCGTCAAGCGTGTGCTCGAACATGCGATCGAGGTGCGGAGCCAGGGGCACTACCCCGACGCACTCTTCTACGACATGCAGTTCCCGGGATTCGTCCGGGACCAATGGAGCGAAGTCGAGAAGATCTACGCGGCCTTCGACCTCCCCATGAGCGAAGCGGGCGCCCAGGCCATGAAGACCTTCATCGCCGACAACCCCAAGGGCAAGCATGGCATTCATCGCTATGCGCCGGAGGAGTATGGCATCGTACCCGAGGAGATTCGCGATGCCTTCCGGCCCTACATCGAACGCTTCGACCTCGCACCAGAAGCCAGCTGAGGGTTTCCCATGACCGAGTCCATCGATCTTCCGACGACCATGCGCGCCTGGCGGACCCACGTCTACGGGGATCCCCTCGATGTCCTCGAGCTCGACGAAGTCGACGTCCCGAAGCCCGAGGCCGGCGAACTCCTGGTAAGGGTCCAGGCGATTCCCTTGAACTTGAATGATCTCGAGCGCATCAACGGCGGCAATATGATGGTCCGGCCGGAGCTGCCCTACAGCCCGGGCATGGAAGTGATGGGCGTGGTCGCCGATGGCGGTCCGGGGACCGAGGCCTGGCGCGCCAAGCGCGTCGTCGCGATGCCGAAGGGCGCGAACGGCGGCTTTGCACAGTACGCCATCTGCCCGACGGTCTCGGCCTTCGAGATGCCGGAATCCATTCCGCTTCCGGACGCAGCGGCACTTTATTTCCCCTTCCATCTGGCCTGGCTCGGTCTCTACGACCGAGCCGAGCTCGAGCGCGGCGAAACTGTCCTGATCCATGCCGCCGCGGGGGGCTCTGGCTCGGCCGCCATCCAGCTGGCCAAGCATCGCGGCGCCAGGGTCTTTGCGACAGTGGGATCCGACGAGAAGCTGCAGCTCTGCAAGGACCTCGGAGCCGATGTCGTCATCAACTACACGAGGGACGATTTTTGTGAGGTCGTGATGGCAGAGACCCGGAATATCGGCGTCGATGTCGTGTTCGACAATGTCGGCGAAGCGGTGATGGAGAAATCCATGCATTGCATCGCCTACAACGGGCGCTACCTGATGATGGGATTTGCCTCGGACAAGCGCTACGCCGACGAGAAGCTGATCGTGCCGCGACGCGTCGCCGTCGGCAATTTCAAGCTCTGCGGAGTGCTACTCGCCTACGCCGACGCGGCCGTGGCCCCCCTCATGAAGAAGGGAATGGGCTGGAATTTCTGCGCAAGCGAGCTCGGCCAACGCATCAACGAGGAGATCATCGATCTCGTGCTCGAGCAACACGTCAAGCCGGTCATCGGCAAGGTCGTCGACTTCGAAGAGATTCCCGCAGCGATCGATGCGATGGCCAATCGAGAGACCGTCGGGCGCACGATCGTCAAGCTCTATTAGCTCGCAGCGGCGCCATCGCGCTCAGCGAGATTCGGCTTCACTCGTGAGCGACTGTCCGTCCCCGTCGGCGGTCATGCACCATTGCTGGATGCGCCAGCCCGCCGGCGTCTTGACCACGAGCCCGTCGTAGCGCCCGGTCCCGACAACCTCCATGCTCCGATCGGGGCTCAAGCTAACCAGCATCAGATAGGCCATCACGCGCGCAGAATCTGCCAACTGGTCCGCGACAGCCGGATTCGTCAGGTAGTGGCGACGCTGAATTCCCTGCTCCCTGAACTTTGCCTGTCGTGGCAGGATCAGGTCGAGGATCGATTGTTTTCCGTCCATCACGCTGGCGCTTTCTGGCCCGCCCCGTGCGAATCGAATCTCGAAGCTCGCATCGTCGGTAAAGAGGTCGCCCCAGAGCACCGGGCTGAAATCATCCACCAGATGGGAATAGAGACTGATCAGCTGGAGGATTGCGACGCGGTCTTCGAGGGAGCCCGTCCCGGCATCGAGCAGTGAGGAAAGATCCTTCGGCTTGACAACGAAATCGGACATGCCGGCCCCCAGCAGACTGGATCAGGGCACCGTGACGCTCGAATCCGCGCGTCGAGATGCTCGGCGATGCAATCCATCGAGATGGAAGATAGCCCTGTTCCACGAGCGTCGCGCGCGCGGGCGCAGCGGGTGCGAGCCGACCCGCCGCAGGCAGCAACATGGCTCCGTTTGACATCCCGGCGCCGGGATCACACGCTCCGCGAGACCGCTTCGACAATCGACATGGAGAGCAACCATGGAACTCACACCGCTCATCGACGGCCTCGACTTTGGAGAGGGACCGCGTTGGCACGACAACCAGCTCTGGTACTCCGACTTCTACCAACACAGCGTCTACAGCGTCACGTCAGAAGGCGACCGGAATGCGGTCGTGACCATCGAGGATCAGCCTTCGGGGCTCGGCTGGCTTCCCGACGGCGACCTGCTCATCGTCGCGATGAAGACCAGACAACTGCTTCGATTCGATGGCCAATCCACGACGCTCTACGCCGACCTGTCGGAGCTGGCGACCGGCTACTGCAACGACATGGTCGTCAGCAGCGACGGCCATGCCTACGTCGGCAATTTCGGGTTCGACTTCACCGAAGGCGAGACGCCGCGAGCGACGCAACTGATTCACGTCGACCCAGCGGGCCGCGCACGGCGTGTGGGAATCGACCTGGAGTTTCCAAATGGCACGGTGATCAGCCCCGACGGATCCACGCTCATCGTCGGCGAGAGCATGGCCGGGCGATATACGGCCTACGACATCGAAGCGGATGGCGGCCTCGCGCGGAGCCGGGTCTGGGCCTCGATTCCCGGCGTCGTGCCGGACGGCTGCGCTCTGAATGGCGACGGGGCGATCTGGTGTGCGGATGCCGGCCCTGGACAAGCGGTCTGTCTCGTCGCGGAAGGGGGAAAGATCCTGGAACGCATCCCCACGCCGCAGCCGACCTTCGCCTGCGCCCTGGGTGGCGAGGATCGAAGGACCCTCTTCGTGTTGACCGCTCCGAGCTCCTCCGAAGAACAAGTCGCGGGCAAAGCTGCCGGCGCAATCTTTACGACGCGCGTCGAGGTCCCCGGCGCGGGTCTTCCGTGACGGCTGCCGGCTGAAAGCACCCCGGAGCGGAGACGATTCTCGAATAGAGAAAGGACTCCATGGATATTCAAGGGCGAAAGGCCGTCGTGCTCGGCGGCACTTCAGGAATCGGCCTCGAAGCCTCCCGACAGCTCCTCGAAGCGGGCGCGGCACTCGTCGTTGGAAGCCGAACGGAGGCCAATCGCGCAAGCGCGGCGAAGAGCCTCGGCCCGGGCGCCCAGATTCGCGAAGTCGACGTGCTCGATCGCGAAGGGTTGGCAGCGCTGTTTGCGGAACACGCCCCGATCGACATCCTGGTGTGTTCGGCGACGGGAGGGCCGCGCGCGACCGGTCCCTTCCTCCAGATGGATCTCGATGGCTTCCAGGGCTCCTTCGCAAAGCTCTGGGGCTACGCGAACGCCGTCCGGATCGGTGCCACGTCGATGAGCAAAGACGGCACAATCGTGCTCGTGAGTGGTTATCCCGCCCGCCGACCCACCCCGGGCGCCTCGGCCATTTCGACCGTGGGCAACGCGGTCGAGGGTTTTGCGCGGGCCATCGCGCCCGAGCTCTCGCCATGTCGCATCAACGTCGTCTCGCCCGGCATCATCATGACCCCGATGCTGGGCCTCGAGCCCGAGGCTCACAATACATTCTATGAGTCGGCGACGAAGTCCCTCGCGATTCCGCGTCCCGGCCAGCCGGAGGAGGTCGCACGCGCGATTCTCTTCTTGATCGAGAATGAATACGTGACCGGCACGACAGTCGATGTCGACGGCGGCGCGCTGCTCCGCTAAGTCAGCTCTCGCGCGCTACGACCGGTCGGGAGCCTCCTCCCAGCTCCGCTCGTCTCTCAGCCCTGTCGCGCAGAAGCCGCCGGCGCATCGAGGCTTCGCGGGTCAGCGATCAGATTCGCGTCGACAGGGCCGCGACGCCGTGCGCTTCATCGAGCGTCACGAGCCAGTCCGCTCTGGCGGGCATATCTCTCATCATCGAGCGGGTCAACCGTTCGTAGTGCGCCACGAAGCGCTCGATCTGTGCGCCATTCATTCGGCGTTCGACCGGTCGGGCCTGCTCTTGTTGCAGCCGCCAACGTCGTACAGCGTCGAGACTCGGAACGCGCACGAATACCACTGCCCCCAAAAGGTCCCAGACGGGCGCATACTGCTCGGCAAGTGCCCGATTGGTAAAACGACGCCACACCCCGGCCGTGTCGTGCTCCGCCTCGAGCGAGTTGATCGGCGTCTCGAGCTCGACCTCTGCGACCGCCTGCGCACCCACACACCAGCCCTCGAGAACGACCAGATCGAAGGGACCCACCAGCTTGCGAAGGCCAGTGCGATCGTCGAGCCCCTTGTCGAAGACAGGCAGCTGGATCTCGTCCGAGCGCCCAAGCGCGTGCAAACTCTCGGCGCAAAGCGCCATGTCGTGGCTACCAGGCGGCCCGCGTGTTTCTAGAAGCGGATGCACGGTCTCCGCCAGCTGCCTGCGTTCGGCCTTCTGCAGATAGAAATCGTCGAGAGACAACACGCAGACGCGCAGATCGAAATGCGCGCAGGCCGATTCGACGAGCCGACCGAGGGTCGTCTTTCCGGCGCCCTGTCCGCCGGCGAGTCCGACGGCACAGGGCTGTTTCGTCTGCCAGTCGTAAGCGAGCAGCGCCGCCAACTCCCGGTAGTCGGGGGGGGCCGCAGGGTCGAGGGCCGCGTGACAAGCCCGAACTTGATCGTTCGCCTCGATTCCGGCGAGCTCGGCGAGTCGCATGAGTCGATACTACCAGTGTCTCCAGTGCGGCGTCGCGGTAGCCGCGTCTCGAGTGCCGCGTCTCGAGCGACGGCACACCGCTCGAGCTGATGGCGTCTACTCGCTCCAGATTTCGCTGACGCCGTTCGGATCGGCTGAATAGTGCGGCGTGATGGCGACGCGGCGTACGGTCTCCCTCGACTTCAGGGCCGACACGATCTGCTCGGCGACGGACTCGGGGTCCATCGTGCGACCGTACATGTAGCCATCCTGCACCCAATCCTGAACCAATTCCTGCATCCGGTCCAGCTGCGCCAGAGCCTCGTTCTGTCCGAACTCCGTGAGCGTGTCGGCCATGGCGATCGCCGTGAAGCCGACCGCGCGATGTTCGCCCTGCCAGGCCTGAACCAGGGTCTCGAGGCCTGTCTTGCTGACGACGTAGGGCGCGTTCCCAGCGCGCGGGGGTCGGTCGTCGATCACGATCGAAGAGACGATCACGGCCTTGCCCCGGCTCTCCTCTAGATGAGCGATCGACGCGCGCAGCGCCAGACTCGGCCCGATGAGGTTCGTAGCGAGGACCCGATGCCAGCAGTCCGCATCGATCTCCGCCAGCGGTTGGAAGGTCGCGATCCCCGGCGTATAGACCAGGGCATCGAGGCCCCCGAGCGCCGCCACGGCCGTGGCCACCGCCGCCTGGATCGAAGCTTCATCGCATACATCGCACTCGACGGCGAAAGCCTCGTTGCCCGCGGCTCGCGCCGCCTCCTCGAGTCGGTCGAGTCGGCGCGCGGCATAGCCAACGCGCGCACCTTCCTTCACCAGGGCGTCCGCCGTGGCTCGCCCGATTCCCGATGAAGCACCTATTACAAGAACACGCCGTCCAAAAAGACGCGAATCTACCTCAGCCAATTCTTCGAACCCCTCGTCGCATTTCCCGGCGGCGGCCTACCAGTCTCTCGACCCTTCGGTCAGCAACCGATGGACCCGATTCGGGCAGTCGCGCACAGCCGCTTTCAGTTTCGCGCAAAGCCCCTGCTCGGGCGACTCCACGATCGGCTCCAGTGGTCGCACTCGCCCGGTCTCTCGACGACCCGAAACACCCAGGGCGCCTCTTCTACCTCATGACCTCGGGCACCTCTCTACCTCGAGCACCTCTCTACCTCGAGCACCTCTCTACCTCGAGCACCTCTATCAGCACAAATCAGCACAAATCAGCACAAATCAGCACAAATTCCGCAGCCCTGGCACAGGGCGAGATCGACCTCGATTCGCACCGTCGACCTCAGGATCGCCGCCAAGAGCGAATATCGCAAGCCTCACCGGGCCCATCACCGAACACGGGCATCATGAGCTTAATGGAGTGCAGAGGCGGAGCGCCGAGAGTCGGCTACGCGAAAGACCGCCTGATGAGCATCCGGCCCAAACATCGGGATCATCGGGGCCCGCCCATCTCGAGCTCGGCCAGCTCGCCTTCCAAACAGCAGAAACCGGGCGGAGACTCGAGAAAGGCCTCGAAATGTCCCGTCTCGGCTTCGCGCCGCTCGACAGGACACTTCGGATCGGTCAACCCAATTCTCCTCGTGCGAGTTCGTCTGCCGGCACTTCGGCGAGACGCCCCAGATTCTCGGACTCCAGCTGGCCTGTGCGGCCGAGCCAGTCCAGTAGATCTCGAAAGGATGTCTCCGCCGTGATCGGCTCTCGACCCAGACATCTGCGCGCCTCGCGGTCGTCGACGGGAACACTTCGCGTCAGCACGCTGGCGGCTTCACTGGTCAGCAGCGCCTGCCGTCCGAAGCGTTGCGAGAGATCCCCGAGCCGCCCCATGCCTCGCATCAACCAGCCCGGAACCCGCTTCGCCCGCAGCTCGCGCCCGGTCAGCTCTGAAAGCAGCGCGTGGTAGCGCTCGTGGGTCAGGAAGAAAGAAGGCGCCATCAGCCTCCGCGCAGTGGTCTTCCCCGCAAAGACCGCGCTCAGCACCGCGGCGAGGTCCCGCACGTCGGTGTATGCGAGCCCCCCCTCGGTCACCAGGGTCCCCCCATCGCGGACAGCATTCACGACGAGCTGGGGGCCCGTGGAGAGCGTGGGGTCATCAGGGCCCTGGCAGGCCGCGGGATACACGATCGTGATCGGCGCGCCGCGTTCCTGGAGTTCTCGCACCAGCCGCTCCGCACGCGCTTTCGTCGACGCGTACATCGACTGGGGCCGTGTGACGTCGTCTTCAGCCGTCAGCCTCGGTCCCTTCGGTGGCAACAGTACCGACATGCTCGAGACGAAGACGATCCGTTCGACGGAGTGGCTGATCGCCGATTCGATGACGACCCGAGTCCCCTCGATGTTTGTCTGTTCGAGCAGATCGCCATCCGCGAGCTTCGGTGAGAAGAGCCCCGCGCAGTGCAACAAAGCCTCGCAATCCACGAGCGCCGCATCGACCGAGGATGCATCGGTGATTTCACCGGTCGCGATTTCGACATCTGCCGACTGCCTCCCAAAGGGAGCGAGAACACGATCGACCTTCGCGGGCTCACGCACGAAAACGCGCAACCGATGACCCGCGTCGAGAAGCGCCGACACCGCATGGCAGCCGATCAGGCCCGTCGCGCCCGTGACCAGGATGCGCATCTCAGATGATCGGTCCGAGAAAACCGGCCCACAGATCGAGCAGGGTCATGCTGACCATTCCCGCGAAGCTCGCCTCCACGAAGGTGCGGCCCAGAGTCCACTTCGGATCGCTCATCTCCTCGTCCAGGCGATAGATGTTCGGAAAGCTGACGACGAAATACATCGCGTAGAAGACGGATCCCCATTGGAGCATCCGGGCCAGGTCGACGTACCAGACGTTCCCAGCGCTCGCTTCAGTGATGTAGAGCCGCGTCTCCGCCCAGGCAAAGAACAATGCGGTCGCCAGGACGATCGCTGCCCACGCCACGCGCTGCGCCGAGATCGACCAACCCAGAGTCATGGTCCGTATGCGGCGCATACAGACCACGGCCAGCGCGTGGTAGACGACGAAGAAGGCCACGGCATTGAAGTACATGCCGGGCGGCACCTTCTTGAAGTCAGCGGCGGCCGTGGCTTCATTCGGTCCGACGAGAGCTGAATCGAAGTAGAGCGAAATGTCCGGGAAGCGGTATCGGAGGCCTAGCACGTCGAAGAAATACTCGGTGTGAAAGTAGGTTACGAAAAAGACGAATACGAACAAGTAGAAATTGAACTTGAACCAATAGCTGTCGTGCCAGGCGATCTGGGAGTCCCGGCGAAGCCAGGCTGGCAAGAGCACGCAATAGGGCACCCACATCAAGACATTCTGGACGATGTGCCAGCCATTGCCGACATCGAGCCAACCCATCTGCTGGATGATGCCGTTGTAGACGAAGAAGACCGGAATGAAGGTCAAGAAGAACTTCTCGGCCCAGGCCTTGTCCGGATTGCGCGAAAACCAATAGGGCATGCCGGAAGTGTAGACGATGGGGGGGCCGTTCTTCATGTTCTTGCGCGTTTCACTCTGTCCATGACGCCAGCGGCGATCAACGATCCATCCGGAGTGGGCGACGTTGCATCAATTCGAAGCTCGCGCCCCGGCTGAGGCGCGCCAGATTCATCAGGGATGTTTCTTCCTGGGGATCGCTCTGCCGATCGATGACGACGTCCCAGACCAGAGCCGCCGCCGTCGGATTCTCGACCGGATGGCAGCGCGCGTAGGAATTGACCGCCTCGCAGATCGCGTCGAGCGCCGGATGAACCTCGACTCCGAGCCCGGCGAACCACGAATACGGATCGCCCTCCGCCAGCGCTGGGCAGTCGCGAATCGAAATGCGTGCCGACTGCTCATCGATGATCTCCACCTGGAAATCGATGTAGGTTCTCGGATGAAAATGCGGATGCATCTGAAAGACCTTGGCGATCGATTCGATCCCGTCGCCTTCGATCCCGAGACAGCGAGCGATGCGCCGCGCACCCAGGGCCGCGCTGCCGGTCCACTGTTTCACCGCGAGCTGGCTGGCACCGCGATCACCATGACGCTCCGCGATGCACAACAGGTAGGCGCGAACCAGCAGGTGCGCCTGAACAGCCGCTTCCTGATTGATCTTGAGCACCGCCCGATGACCAAAATCCTCGAGCTGGGCACCTGGATCGAAAGGGCCCGAATAGTCGGGCCAGCCGCCGGGCTCTGCATCGGCCTCGGGTACGACGATCGGAATGCTCGCGAGCTTCGAAGCCTGGATGCGTGACAGATTCGGATGTGGCTCGGCGGGGCTGCCTTCGGCGTCGAGAAAAACCTTCCATCGGCAATGGGGATAGCGACCTTCCGGCACCCGGGGTGGTCGGTGAATCGGTCGCACCTTCATGCGCGGATGGGTCGCCGCCGCGGTCGCATCGAAGGTCGGATCTTCGATGTCGTGGCACATCAGCTCGACCTGCTTCTCGCCGAAGGGCCCGATGTCGAGGAGCGCGCCGCAATGTGGCAGCCAGAACTCGCCATACTCGGGACTGTCGAGACGAAACTGGAAGTCCATGAATTGCGGCGGCGCCCCGATATCCAGCTGCAGGTTCTTGAAGACTGTTTCGACGCCATCGCCCTCGAACCCGAGCGCGCGCTGCATGCGCTGCGAGTAGATCGGGCTGGCCCCCATCCATTCTTCGATCGAGAACCGAACCTGATCATCCTGGCCGTAGCGCTGAACCACGAGCGGGATCCCGATGCGATCGATGAGATGCCCCAGCAGCAAATACTCGCGGCCAAGAACCGACAGCGCAGATCGCGAGAAGTCCGCCAGAGTCGCATTCGGGTCGAAGGGGCCCGCGTAGTCGTCGCGAAGCATCGCTAGTCTCATCTCGATCTCTCCCGGCCACCAGCTGATGACTCTACCCGGCGCACGCCGCTCTCGGCTCCCTGGTCCGACGAAAGATCTGGAGCCAGCTGATTTACAATTCTGGTTTAATGTAAAATGCGTTAACATTTCCCGCAACTTGGGAGTCCGGGGCCGTCGAATTGGCCAGGGCCGGCCGTCTCGGGTGAGCGCGCTCGAATGCGCTCGCAGATCCGCACGCTTTGCGCTCGAAAGGAGCTTCCAGCGATGCCCGTTGCCCAATCCCGCGCCGTCACCCGTCGGGCTCCCGCGACCTCGCGGCCGCCCGCCCACTACAAGCTGGGCTCGAAGTCTGGTCTCGGCCGCGCTGCTGGGATGAATCGCCGATGAGCGCCAAGCTCCGCATCGCCCCGCCGCTGCGCCCGCGCCGATCCCATTCCGAACGCACGGCGAAAACCCGAGCCCGTGTGATCGCGGCCGTCGTCGAGAGCATCGACGAGGTCGGCTTTCATCGAACCACCGGCAGCGAGATCGCACGCCGCGCCGGAGTCACCTGGGGCGCGATCCAGCACCATTTCCGTGACAAGGACGGCATTCTGATCGCGGTCCTCGAAGCCTCGTATCGGCGCTTCGCCCAGGACATGGGCGAGCCGCCCCCGAATTCGGCGACCCTCGAGCAGCGCGTCGAACTCTTCGTCGATCGGGCCTGGGCACATTTCTCGAGCCCCGAATACCGATCGACCTACGAGATCCTGCGAAACCTCCCGGAAGACCTCGACAACGCCTGGATCGACGACCTGCTCGGCGATTGGGAGCGAATCTGGACCGAGTATTTCCCGACGCGTCAGGCTTCGCATCGACGCGTGGGCGAGCTGATGCAATACACCTTCGCCGTGCTCTCGGGACTCGCGGGCAGCTCGATGCTGGAGATGCGCGGCAGACCGATGCGCGCCGTGGGCCTCGACTTCCTGAAGGACAGCCTGATCCGCACTCTTGCGAAGCACAACTGACCCACACCGCCCGCAACTCATTGCGATGTGTGACGCGTTCTCGAAAAGTGGAAAGTGGAAAGTGGAACCCGTCGACTCGAAGTCGCTCTACGGGCGCCGCCGCGTGGCGCGAGACTTCGCGCCCTGTCGCAACAGGCGTCCCGGCGTCACATCGGTACAGTGGTTGCCCTCGAAGCTGACCTCACCGTTGACGAGCGTCCAGTGGTAGCCCTCGGCCCTCTGGATTCGCCGCCATTCGCCGTCTGGCTGGTCGTGAACGACTTCGGTCGCCTGCCAATCCGGCGCTCGCTTGATGCGCGTCGGATCGTAGACGACGACGTCCGCGGCCATGCCTTCGATCAGCCCGCCCCGGTCTTGCAGACCCGCTGCTCGGGCCGGTAGCCACGCCAGCTTGTGATGTGCCAATTCGGCGGAGATCACCCCCTGCTCTCGCACGAGCCACTCCAGCATGTCCGTCGGATAGGCGCCTCCGACCGTGAACTTCGCGTGGGCCCCGCCGTCCGAAACACCCGCCATGATATAGGGCGAAGAGAGCAGCTCCGCGACGTCCTCCGGGATATCGCCGCTCGCGCTCCGGGTCAGGAAGGTCGCATGCAGATCGGCCTGCAGGGAGAGATCCAGCAGGCATTCGACCGGATGGACGCCTCTCGCCTGGGCGACGTCTCCGACTCGCTGTCCGAGTAGCCCATCGAGACCCGTCGCACTCGGAGCGCTCTCGATGACGTAGTCCTCGACGCCGCCACCGAGCATGGACAGCGGGATGATCCCGTCGTCGTATTCCGAGACCATCGCGCGCCGCCGCGCCGGATCGCGCAGATTGCGCATCTTGTCCTCGAGGCTGCCTTGGAGCGACTGGTTCCAGGTCGGCGCCATGTCGAAGAGATTCCAGTCTTCGAGCATGATATGGAAGGGCTGACGAACCGTGACACCCTGCCCATAGACGGACAGTCCCCGGCGATGGCAGTCCTCGAGCCAGCTCATATAGCGCCGGTGAAGATCCGGATAGTCGTTCACGGCCTGCACGACGTTGAAGAGCACCGGACGCCGGGCAGAGTCCGCGATGCGTTCGACGGCCGCGAGATTATCCTTGAGCTTCCACTCGCTGACCTGCGTGATCTGGATGAAGCCCTCGCCGCGACGCCCGAGGATCTCTGCCAGCGCCAGCACGTCCGCTTCGGCCATCGTGTCGGTCGCCATCGGCGTCCCGTCGAAATCGGTCTGTGCCGTCTGCAGCCCCATGCGCTGCATCGACCAGCCGCAGGCCCCCGCATCCATGGCCTCGTTTATGAGGCGGTCGATCTGGACCTGCTCCGGCTCGGTCGGCCCGCGGCTCTTGGCCGCCTCGACGCCCATCACCCAGTAGAGGATCGGGATGATCGGCGCATAGCTCAGGCAGTTCACGCCCTTGCGAATTCGATCCAGGCTATCGAGCCACTCGGGAATCGTCTCCCAATCCCAGAGCAGGCCCGCCCTCATCGCATCGAGACCGATCGCCTCGGTACGCGCCATCGTCCGCATAGCGACTTCGCGGTCTGCAGGCCGCACCGGCGCGAAGCCAAATCCACAATTACCGAGTACGACGGTCGTCACGCCATGCCAACCCGAGATCGTGCACCAGGGATCCCATTGGATCTGGGCGTCGTAGTGCGTGTGCAAGTCGACCGCGCCCGGGGCCACGACCAGCCCGTCGGCTTCGAGCACGCGCTGCGCGCGGTTGGAATCGACGCGTCCGATTTCGGCGATCCGTCCATCGCAGATCGCCAGATCCGCTGTGAATCTCGGAACGCCGGTCCCGTCCACAATGGATCCGCCGCGAATCACAATCTCGAACTCGGCCATATCCCTCTTCCTCGCTGGCTGGCGCGCCGCCCGTCAGGTCGATGCCCAGCCTCCAATACCCCAGGCCCCGGTGCCATCGCGTGTGCTGCTCGCCCTTCGATGCTCGCAGAAATTGACTCTATTGCAGCAAGCCCTCCATTGCAGCCGTCCCTCGTGTGCTACTGCTGTGCGCGCTATGAACATGAAATGGTGCATACCCCTGGCCTTCAACTCCGCGCCTCAGTGGACGCCCCTCGCGCAGACCGCCGAGGAGGTGGGATTCGACTCCGTCGTGATCTCGGATCACCTGATCTATCCCGAGAAGCTCGAGACACCCTACCCCTATACCCGCAACGGCCAGCCCCGATGGCGGCCCGAGACGGCATGGCCCGATCCGTTGATCGCCATCGCCGCCCTGGCCGCTGCGACCACGCGGCTGCGTTTCATCACCAGTATCTATCTGCTTCCGCTGCGTCACCCGGTCGTCGCTGCCAAACAAATCGCCACCGCCGAGATCTTCTGCCAGTCGCGGTTGACCCTGGGCCTCGGCGTCGGCTGGATGCGGGAAGAGTTCGAGCTGCTGGGACAACCCTTCGCCGGCCGTGGGCGTCGCATGCTCGAAAGCGTCGAGATCATGCAGAAGCTCTGGCGGGGCGAAATGGTCGAGCATCGCGGCGAGTTCTACCAGACGCCTCCGCTCCATCTGAACCCGACGCCCCTGGCGAGCATCCCGCTCTGGGGCGGCGGCATCTCCGCGATCGCACTCGAGAGAGCCGCCACCCGCTTCGATGGGTGGCTCTCCGAAGTCCAGAACTCCGACGAGCTGCCCGAATTGATTGGGACCCTGCGCCGCTTTCGCGCCGACTCGCCCAGAGCGGACGAGCCCTTCGCGATCAACGCGAGCGTTCGCGACGCTCGCCGCCTCGACGAGTACCGCAGACTTCGGGACCTCGGCGTCACACATCTCAACGTGGTGCCCTGGATCCTGCAGGGCATGACAGAAGACGACGTCGACAAGAAATGTGATGGAATCCGCCGCTTCGCCGACGAGATCATCGCAAAGCTCTAGAGACCCGAGATTGCGAGCCGCTCTCGGCGCATCGTTCTACTTCTTCTTCTGCGTCCGATAGTCCCCGAACTTCTCATCGCGCCTCTGCAACGCGCTCGTCAGCTTGCCTGCACCCTTGCCGACTTGACTGATGAATTCGTGAAAGCTCGGCTGGTGGGTCGCGAGGGTGCAGAGCTCCGTGCCCTGGCGAATGCCCTCGCGCAGCCCCATCACCGACATCTGACGGTGGACGGCGCGCTTGTTCAGCTGCACGATATCCGGCGGCAGGGCCGCGATGCGCTTCGCCTGCTCGAGGGTCTTGGCCTCGAGCTCGTCGGCGGGATAGGCCCGCGTCGCCCAACCCCGTTGCTCCGCCTCGACGCCGCTTATCGAATCGCCCGTCAGCATCATCTCCATGCCGCGTCGCATCCCCACCAGCCAGGCGTGGAATTGCATGTCCGGCACGCCGAAGCGCACCGCGGGATATCCCATCTGGGCATCCTCGGCCATGTAGACGACGTCGCAGCCGGTCGCGAGCTCACTCCCGCCCGCCAGACAAAAGCCATGCACCTGGGCAATCACCGGCGTCGCGAGCTCCCAGATGCTCATCCAACCTTCGGTGACGTGACGCGGCCACTGACCTTCGCCGGCGGCCGTAAAGAAGGGATACTCGACACCCTCGTTGCCCCCACCGAGGTCGTAGCCGGCGGAGAAACACGTCCCGGCACCGCGCACGATCATCACGTGAACATCGCAGTCCTGATCGCCGGCCCGCAACGCGTGCAGCACCTGCCCACGCAGGTCGTGATTGAGCGCATTGCGCTTCTCGGGCCGATTGAGCGTAATACGCCGGACCTTCGGCGCCGGGTCGTCGACCAGGACCAAGGTGTAGTCGTCGGCCGAGCGCGGCCAGCTCACCCGGTCCTGTCCCTCGGCCGATTTCGTCGCCTCGTTCTCGTAGCTCATGACACTCCACCTCGATATCGCACCGCATCACGCGAACCGACGTCGGGTCCACCGTGGCCCCGGCGCCGATCGCCCGTGAGCGGGCAGCGGGTCGGTCCCCCACACTCTAGTCGAGCGCACCGGATCCTGGATCACTCAAAGGGGTGGGGGCCGCGATCCAGGAGCGTACGGTGTGACCGACTTCTCGCAACAGGCTACTGAGCCTTGATCCCCAATTCGAATGCCGCCGGACCGACACAGAGCCGAATCAATCCGCCCCGGCTCGCGCATGGTATGCTCCGATCCCAGCCCGCATCGCGTCCGCCCACGAGGAATCCGGAACCATCGAAGATGCCCAAGCCCTCCCTGAACACGACGCGTCGAAGCTTCCTCGGATTCCTGAGCGGCGTCGCACTGAGGACCACGATCACCACAGCCGCCGCCTGGCTGGGGCTCGGCGCTCCGGCTCGACGCGCCGAGGCGTCGAATCCGCGCTCGACTGCCTTGTCGAAAGCGCACCTGGACCACAGTGAATTCGCCTACATCTCGCCACTGCGATCCGATGGAGAAGAGAGCAGCTGCCACGCAGAGCTCTGGTATGCGTGGATAGACGACTGTGTCGTGGTCATCGTGGCGAGTGATTGTTGGAAGGCCAGGGCGCTGGGCCGGGGACTCGATCGGGCGCGCGTCTGGGTCGGTGACCATGAACGCTGGAAGAACTGGCTCGGGAGCCGCAACGATTCGTTTCGCGAAGCGCCCCATTTCGACGCTCAGGTCGAGATGATCGAGGACGCCGCGATGATCGAACGACTCCTCGCGGCCTACGAGCTCAAGTACCCTGACGAGATCGACAGCTGGCGCGATCGCATGCGAAGCGGATTCGCCGACGGCTCCCGCGTCCTGTTGCGCTATCGACCGAGGCCGAAGCTCGACCTCAGAGCGCAGCGCTGAGCAATAATGGGGGATCCCATGCCCAGAACCGCACTCATCACCGGCGCCTCGGCAGGCCTCGGGTCTGAGTTCGCGAGACAACTGGCCGATCGCGGTTTGAACCTGTTGCTCGTCGGGCGCCGAGAGCAGCGGTTGGCGAAAACCGCCCGAGCACTGACCGAGGACCGGGACATCACGGTTGATTGCTTTGCCGCTGATCTCTCGCAGCCCCAGGCACCGGAGCAGATCGCTGCATTCGCACGGGACAAGGGGATCGAAGTCGACTACCTGATCAACAACGCCGGCAGCGCAGGGCCCCATCTCCTCGAGGAAGAGGATTGGCAGGTCCAGGCTGATTTCCTCGAACTGATGATGCTCTCCGTCACTCACATGTGTCATCACTTCATTCCACCGATGCGCAAACGAGGATTTGGGCGGGTCATCAACGTCTCGTCCTTCGCCGGCCGCCTCGCGCGCCCCGCTGGTGCCCACTATGGACCGTCGAAGGCCTATCTGATCGCTCTTTCCGAAGAGCTCGCGCTCGATCTGAGGGGCAGCGGGGTCCAGGTTTCGGCGCTCTGCCCGGGATTCACGCATACCGACTTCCACGCGACGGGGGGCCTGATGGAGATGAAGAAGAGCCTGCCCGGGTGGATGTGGTACGAGGCCAGCACCGTCGTGAGCGATGGCCTCGAAGCCGTCGAGCGAGGCCGACCGATCATGGTATCGGGTCGGCTCTATCGCTGGCTCGATCCCCTGGCTCAATCGGTCTGGATTCGTCCCCTGTTGAAGGCCCTGGTACCGGGCCGCTAAACCGAAGAATCAGAGAGGAGAAAAATGGGCCAACTCGATGGACGCGTTGCAATTATTACTGGAGCCGGTGACGGAATCGGTGCCGCCATCGCTCGCCGTTATGCGAACGAGGGTGCCCGGGTCATCGTCGCCGAACTGAATCCCGACTCGGGCAAGGCGATCGCAGAAGAGTTGGGTGACGCGGGGTTTTTCGTCCAGACCGACGCATCCCAGAAGAGCGATGTCGAGGCCATGGTCGCCGCCGCCATGGAACATTTCGGCACTCTCGATATTCTCGTGAACAATGCCTGGGGCGGTGGTGGGGTCGGACGTCTCGAGCAGAAGACCGCTGAGCTGATGGAGCATGGGCTCAAGCTGGGAATGCTCGGGCCCTTCTGGGCCATGGTCGCCGCGCACCCCATCATGAAAGCCAAGGGCTACGGCCGAATCATCAGCATCTGTTCCCTGAACGGCGTCAATGCGCACATGGGAACCGTGGAATACAACGCCGGCAAGGAGGCCCTGCGGTCGGCGACGCGAACGGCGGCTCGCGAATGGGCGGATTGCGGCATCGTGGCCAACATCATCTGCCCGGCCGCCAAGTCCTCGGCCTTCGCCTCGATGATGGCGGCCCACCCCGAGCTCATCGCGGCCGCGGACGGCTCCAATCCCATGGGTCGCATCGGCGACTGTTACGACGACATCTCGCCCGTGGCACTCTTCCTGGCGAGCGAAGGGGCGCGCTACGTCACGGGCAACACGCTCTTCGTCGACGGCGGCTCGCATATCAACGGCTCGAGCTGGGCGCCCGATCTCGACTGACATGAGCTCTCGACTGCCCGCGCCCGCACACCACCCCGAGCCAGCCGATCTGCATCGGGGCCACGGTGACCGTGAGTTGGTGGCGATCGCATAGCTCTCGTTGCAGACCGACCTTCCACGCACGACATCGGACGCCGTTGCTGCCCCCGCCATCGGCCAAGATCGCAAGCTTCGGCGAATCGGGGTAGCGATTCTTGCCTTCGCTGCGCCACCACCTTTCGATCGATTCCACGGTGAACTGGGGTGCGTCGTAGCTCATCGCGATGAACAATGGTCCGCGATTCGCGTGAACGTCATAGACCCCGTAGGGGATCGCCATCCCCTCGGCCTCCGATCGGAAGTCGTGGTCCTTGACGGCGATGGGTTCGCGGCACCATGCGACCCCTGGGTTCTTGAAGTGGACCACCATCTCCTTCTTCTTCGTGTCCACACTGATCACCGGTGAGCCTGCAGCGGCGAAGCGCTCGCGGAGCTCGGCGATCTTCGTGAACTGCTCGTCGCGCCGCTCTGGCGACCCACTGGAGAGCTTCTTGTGATTGACGCGTAGCGAGAA
>PVBE012130495.1_pt1 | contig 72228 bp, 50 predicted proteins | sample 1631181 | NCBI WGS metagenome assembly PVBE01 (sample SAMN08397723, study PRJNA350692) | Marine metagenome, whole genome shotgun sequencing project. | isolation source: water | place: Pacific Ocean | collected 2012-04
CGAGTTGTTCGGACTCATAGGCACGGCAGTGACCGTGGGGAATCCGCGAGGCCCGGCCATCCTGAGGATTGCCAAGGAGATCCAACGCGTGAGGGGCGCGGGCGGGCGGATCGCCCTCGTGACCGGACCGACATGCGTCCACACGGGCGCGGCCGGATACGTCGAGCAGATCGTTCAGGGCGGGCACATCGATGTTCTCATCGCCAGCAACGGTTTGGCAGTCTATGACGCCGAGAACGCGCTGTATGGGACATCTCGCGGGGTGTACGTCTCGCAGAACATGCCGGCGCCGCACGGCGCGCAGAACACCGTCCACGCGCTGAATGTTGTCCGCGAGGCGGGAGGCCTACGCGAGGCGGTCGATTCGAAGGCTCTCACCAGCGGGATCATGCACGCGTGTATCACGAAGGAAGTCCCGCTGCTGCTCGTGGGATCGGTGCGAGACGACGCGTCGTTGCCGGACTCGGTGACCGACACGACTGAGGCGCGCGAGGAACTGCGACAGCGACTCGACGGCGTCGGACTCGCGATCATGATCGCCGAGGCGAGCCTCGCCAAGGCCGCGCTGCAGTCGCTGCCGGGCGGCGTGGCGAAGATCTACGTGGACATCAGCGATTACGATGTCAACAAGCTGGTGACGCGCGGCTCGCCGATGGTGCTGGGCCTGGTTGAGAGCGCGGAGTCGTTCCTGCGGGAGCTGGCGAGGAACTTGGGGGCGTGGTAGGAGATGGTCTTCAACCACCGGAGGGGCCGGGCGATGAGCGGCGCGCTGATTCGATTCCTAAGCATGGGAGCGGCTATCGCAATGTGTGCCAAGGGGTCCGCAGGTATCACCATGATCGACAAGACGCTGGTTGCGTGGGCGTCTCCGAGCAATCTGGAGCAGCAGGGCGGCGGCGTGTTGAGCATCGGCGCCAAGGGCGAGATCTTCGATGCCATCGTGTTCGGCGAGATCGCGCCGAGGCGGTGGATGGCGGGGAGCAACTTCTACGAACGGACGCATAGGGACCAAGCAGCGTGGCCGGAGGAGACGAGCGAGGAGCTGGTGCAGATCGCGATTGTGTACGAGGGGCGCCTGGTGACGATCCTGCGGGATGGGGCGCCCTACGCGGGCTATGAGATGGCGGTGGAGCCGGCGGAGTTCAGCACGGACCAGATGGTGATGATGGGCTTGAGACATCACGGCGCGACGGGAGATCCGTTCGCGGGCGAGATTGAGGATGCGAGGATCTACGACATCGCGCTGGACGCCGAGACGATTGCCGCGCTGACGCCGAACGAACTCACCGGGCCGAAGCCTGTCGGCTGGTGGCCGTTCAAGAAGGACAGTCCGAATGACCGGATGGGCAACTTCGCGGACGGGCAACTGATCGGCGGGGCCGAGATCGAGGACGGGCGGCTGCACCTGGATGGTAAGGGCGCGGCGCTGGTATCGCGTAGCGAGCCGACGGTGGTGCGGACGGAAATGGGCTGGCCAAAGTACCACATCACCGCGCTCGAGGACGAGGGCATCGGCATGCCCTATGACGCGAACGGGTGCATCTACTGGAAGGGCAAGTACCACCTGATGTACATCTTCCAGCGCGACGGCCAGCATCTCTGGGGGCACGCCTCAAGCCCCAATCTGGTGAGCTGGACCTTCCACCCCGCAGCGCTCGGCGTTGCGCCGGAGGACCCCGATCGAGGGATTTTCAGCGGGAACGCGTTTGTTAACAAGGATGGCGTCCCGATGCTCTGCTGGTTCGGCATCGACGCCGGCGTCTGCGTTGCGACAGCGACCGATGACGACCTGATCCACTGGGAGAAACACCCGAACAATCCCATCATCCCCATGCCCAAGGAGGGCGAGCCGGGACACGGGGTCTACAACGTCTGGGACCCGTATCTGTGGCTGGAGGATGACACGTACATCTGCCTGCTCGGAGGCAACAAGGCCGAGAACGGACGGGACTCGCTCTACACGTGCACGTCGCCCGACCTCATTAGCTGGGAGTACAAGCACGCGTTTTACGAGGGCGATCCGGACTGGCGACGGGAGGATGAGGACTGCTCGTGTCCCGACTTCTTCAAGCTCGGCGACAAGCACGTGCTGATGTGCATCAGCCACCCAATCGGCGGGCGATTCTACGTGGGCGAGTTCGACGCGGCAGAGGCCAAGTTCCACCCCGAGCAGCACGTGCGGATGAACTGGCCGGGGAGCATGTTCTTCGCGCCGGAGAGCCTGGAAGCGCCGGATGGACGGAGGATCTTCTGGGCGTGGGTGACGGACCCACGGACGCGTCCGGCGCAGGAAGTGACGGGCTCGGGTTTTCAGAGCTTGCCAAGAGTGCTGGCGCTGGGAGAGGACGGCGCGCCACGCATCACGCCGGCCGAGGAGCTTCTGGCCCTGCGTCGCAAGCGCCGGAGGGAACGGAACATCGAGTTGCCGCGCGACGGGGAAGTGACGCTGAGGAAGATCAGCGGCGCGCGAATGGAACTGAATCTCGAGATTGAGCCCGGAACGGCCGAGGCGATAGGCGTGAAGGTGCGGTGCTCTCCGGATGGTGAGGAGGAGACGGCGATATGGTACCGGCCTCAGAGCAACGTCCTCCGGCTGGACATGTCGCGGTCGACGCTGCGGGATGACGTCACGTATGGCTCGCCGCCGTTCGCATCGTATGGGCTGCAGAAAGCAGCGGACAACGGGCACCCGTATGAGTCGTTCGAGGGCCCGCTTGAGCTGGACGAAGGCGAGACGCTGAAGCTACGGATCTTCATGGATGGGCCGATGCTGGAAGTATTCGCGAATGACCGCCAGTGCCTGACGCAGGTGATATTTCCCGAGCGCGAGGACAGCGTTTTTGTGAGGCTGGCCGCGACGGGCGGCACGGCACGGCTGGTGGTGGCGGAGGCGTGGGAGATGGCTGGGCTGAGGATCGCAGACCACAGGAAGGATAGGTGATCGATGGCGATTTCCGTGACATGCAGCGAGTGTGGCGCGACGCACAACGTCCCCGATGACAGAGCCGGGCAGGTCGGGCGGTGCCCATGCGGCGCAACGATGGCGGTTCCCGCGACGGCGGCTCCCGACGACAGTTCGATGCTGCTGGATGACGAGCCATCCGCGCCACCAGCAGTTGCCCCTCCTTCGGTGGGCGGCCCGCCCATCGCGGCGCCCCCTCAGGGCGTGGCGCCGCCGGCTCCCCGGATGACGACGCGGGCCGGCGGGGGTGAGATCCCGACAGTGGTGAGAGTCGCTCGGCTTCTGAACTTCATCGCCGCCGTGTTCCTCGCGTTGCTGGCCGCCCTGTTTTGGGTGATGTGCATCTTCGCGGTGAAACGAGGCCAGCCGGCCGGCGAGATCGCGATGGTGGCATTCGGCGGACTGGTTGTCATGGCGTTCGGCCTGTTTCTAGGATGGGTGGGCAAGTCTCTCGGCGAGGCAAACTCGCTGGCGTGGAGGCTCCAGATGGGCCTGTCGGTCATGGGCGTGGGAGGCTTCCCGGTTGGGACGATCGTCGGCGTGTACGTGCTGGTTAATTGGTTCAAACCGGAGATAAAGGCGTGGTTTGGTGTATGATGGGAAGAAATCCCCTCCCCTCCCCCTGACGGGGGAGGAGGAGGCTGGATTCCGAGGAACGTTTATCTGATTGGATCAAGATCGGTTCAGTCCCCACGTCCGGCTCTCGGAACGGGCCGACGCGTTCTTGCGCGTCCGAGCAACAGGACTGGGGTGATTGTCATTTCAATCCCACTATGGTGCGAGGCAAGCTGAAAAAATGACCGAGGAGAACGCCGTACAGGAAATTGAGGTCTGCGCATCGTGCATGGCCGCGTGTCCGGTTCAGACCGACACGCGAGGGTATGCCGAGGCGATAGCCCAGGGGAACTACGAGTTGGCTCTGGAGCTGCTTCTGGAGTCGAATCCGTTCCCCTCCGTATGTGGTCGGATCTGTCACCATCCGTGCGAGCAAGCATGCCGCCGGGCGACGGTCGATACGCCGGTTGGCCTGCGAGCTTTGAAGAGGTTCGTCGTCGAGCAGACATCGGAGTATCGGAAGAGTCGCCAGCCCGAGGTAAAGCCGGCAAACGGTAAGAAGGTCGCGATCATCGGCTCTGGCCCAGCCGGCCTGACCGCCGCCAACGACCTGGCGCTGGAGGGGTTTGGCGTGGACGTGTACGAGGCGGCCGACACGCCGGGCGGGATGCTCGGACAGACGATCCCCCGGTACCGCCTGCCGATCGAGGTCCTGATGGAGGACATCGATGCCATCGTGGCGCTCGGGGTCAACCTGCATACCGGCGTCGAGATCGGCAAGGACAAGATGATCTCGGACCTGCAGGCGGAGAGCGACGCCGTGCTGGTCGCCACCGGCCTCAGCGAAAGCGCGAGCATGGTGGTCGACGGCATCGAGGCGCCGGGAGTGCATCTTGCGATGGACTTCCTGAAAGCTGCGGCCGCGGGAGTGCCGATCGACCTGGGCGAGCACGTAGTGGTCGTGGGTGGCGGGAACGTCGCGTTTGACGTCGCCCGCACGGCCCGTCGGCTCGGGGCGAAATCGATCACCCTCACCTGCCTGGAGTCTCGTGATGAGATGCCGGCGTGGGAGTGGGAGATCGAGGAGGGCGTCGACGAGGGCGTTGAGCTGATGCCAGGCTACGGCCCGAACTCGGTCTTCGCGGAAGACGATGTGGTGAAGGGCATCGAGCTGAAGCGCTGCACCAGAGTTTTCGACGAGGACGGCAGATTCAGCCCGCAGTTCGACGATGCCAACATCGCGACGAAGGTCTGCTCCAGCGTCATCATCGCGATCGGACAGCGAGCCGATCTGGGGTGCCTGGAGGGCTCGGACATCGAGGCTGACGAGCGCGGTCGACTGACCTACTCGATCACGACCCTCGGGACGAGCAAGAAGGGCGTGTTCGCGGCGGGGGAGGTCGGCACGGGCCCGGGCGCAGCGATTGAGGCCGTGCGAGAGGGGCACCGCGCGGCGATCGCCATCTCGCACTACATCGACACCGGCGAGATCATCGAACTGCCCGAACCGGACATCGCCAAGCCAGAGGAACTGACGGCCGCGGTGGCCCAGCGGGTGCAGGAGTCGGGACGGTTTGACCCGGATATGATCCCCGCGGAGGAGCGCGTTCAGGACTTCCGCGAGGTCGAGACGGGACTGACCGAGGCCGAGGCGCTGGCTGAGTCGCGTCGATGCCTGGCGTGTCTGACGGGCGCCGAGGTCAATGAGGCTGCATGCGCGGGCTGCCTGACGTGCGTGCGGATCTGCCCGTATGACATCCCGACCGTCGATCGGACAGCCGCGGTCCACGCGGACCAATGCCAGGCGTGCGGGCTGTGCGCGACGGAGTGCCCGGCGGGAGCGATCACGCTGGCGCGGTACTCCAGCGATGACATGCGCGATAGGATCGCGGAGCTGAAGGAGGCGGCGGGCGATGACCTCAAGCACCCGCTGGTGCTCTCCTACTGCTGCGTGTTCGAGACGACAAGTCGCAAGTACCTGCAGCCGAAGATCGAAGAAGCCGTCGAGACAGGCATCCTGCGCATTCTCGTACCGTGCGCGGCGCGCCTGAGCCTGAACGACCTGCTCGCGCCGCTGGAGCTGGGCGCAGACGGTGTGGTCGTCTTGAGTTGTGATGAGAATGACTGCGTGACGCCGGCGGCGGAGGCGAAGCTGATGCGCCACGTCCGGCAGGCGCGCACGACGTTGGAGGACGCCGGAGTTCCGGCTGATCGGATCCTCCACTTCCGCACCCAAGGCTCAGCCGAGGAGTCGTGGGAAGGCTCCTGGGCCGAGGCCCTGGAGACACTTAGGACGCTTGAGTCCGCAGCCAGCAGTGAGGTGACCAAATGATAGTCGCAAAACAGAAGCCGATCTCGGAGATCAAAGAGTTCATCGAGGCGCACAGCAAGGTCCTGATCGTGGGCTGCGGCGGTTGCGTCACGGTGTGTCTATCCGGCGGCGAGTTGGAGACGCAGAGGCTTGCTTCGGCTCTGCGGATTGCGTATCTGCAGGACGGCATTGAGAAGGAGCTTATCGCGCCGACCATCACGCGTCAGTGCGATCCTGAGTTCGTCGAGGACCTCGTCGAGAAGTACATTGAGGGCCAAGGCATCGACGCGGTGGTTACGCTGGCGTGTGGCATCGGCGCGAACTACCTCGCCGACCGGCTGGAGGGCATTGCCGTCTACCCGGGTCAGAACACGCTCTTCATGGGCGGCGTCGACGAGCCGGGCAAGTGGAAGGAACTGTGCGCGGCGTGTGGCGAGTGCATCGTCTACAAGACCGGCGGCATCTGCCCGGTTGCCCGTTGCGCAAAGACGATCATGAACGGCCCGTGTGGCGGCACGAATGACGGCAAGTGCGAGCTGGGCGAGGACACGGACTGCGTGTGGTACTTGATCGTGAACCGGATGAAGGAACTCGACTCGCTGGATACGCTAACGACGCTGGAGCCGCCGCGTGACTGGTCGACGTCGCGCGATGGCGGTCCGCGCACATACGAGGTCGAGGACCGCGAGGCCCTGGTCTCTGAGTCCGAAGGCGAGTAGGACGGTTGTAGGGACCTGAACCAACGAGCATTTGGGGAGCGTCAGAAGCACCCCTGAAGGAGATTGGGAGAGTTATGAAGAGCGGAAGCAATCTCGAGAAGGTCCTGGCAGCCGGCGAGTTCGCGATGACAGCCGAACTCGGGCCGCCGATGGACTGCAACGGTGACGAGGTCATCCACAAGTGCCAGCTTCTGAAGGGCGCGGCGGATGCGTACAACATCACCGACAACCAGACCGCAGTCGTGCGCATGTCCAGCATCGCGTCAGCTGTTCTGATGCAGCAGCAGGACATGGAGCCGGTTTTCCAGATGACCTGCCGCGACCGAAACCGCATCGCGATTCAAGCGGATATTCTCGGCGCCGCGGCGCTGGGGATGAAGAACTGCCTGTGCATCGCGGGCGACCATCAGTCATTCTCAGGCGCAGGCCGGTTGAAGGGACATCCGGGCGCGAAGAACGTCTATGACGTCGACTCCATCCAGCTCATCGGCATCCTGAAGGGCATGCGCGATGACGGGATCCAGCAGGGCGGCGACGAGTTGGAGGTCCGCCCGAAGCTGTTCATCGGAGCGGCGTGGACGCCGATGGGCGATCCGATCGACTGGCGCCCGTATCGGTTGGCGAAGAAGGTCAAGGCCGGCGCGGACTTCATCCAGACTCAAGGCATCTACGACATGAATCTCTTCGCCGAGCAGATGAAGAAGGCCGGCGATCTGGGATGCCTGGACGATACGGCGATGCTGGCGGGGATCATCGTACCGAAGAGCGCGATGATGCTGAAGTACATGAACGCCAACGTTGCGGGTGTTGTCGTGCCGCAGGAGCTGATCGACCGGCTCGCCGCCGAGAAGGAGAAGGCGGGCGACGACAAGGCGGCGGCTCGCGAGCTTCAAGCCGAAGAGGGCAAGCGGATCGCCATCGAGCTGATCCAACAGGCCAAGGAGATCCCGGGCGTCAAGGGCGTCCATCTCCAGGCGATCGAGTGGGAAGAAGCCGTCCCGGAGATCATGGAGAAGGCCGGCCTGCTGCCGCGGCCAGTGATCGAGTAACGGCGTAGCGACATACAGCAAGAAAACACAGCCGCCCGGCGATTCCAAGGAATTGCCGGGCGGCTTCGATTCGCCAGACAGGGCGCGTCGCGGAAGCGCCCCTCCCCCCTTGCGCAAACGGGACGACGGCTGTCGGGGTTGAAACCCCTCCTACAGTGTACAACGCGGGAGTGGGTGGCAGGAGCGGCATTGGGCGGGACTGTCGAGGGCGAATCTGTCGCAGCTAAAGCAGCTCCTACACGGAGGGTTCTACGGCAATGGAGGACGGATGCGCAGATGAGTTGGTGTCCACTGCGCGACGCGGGAGTGGGTGGCAAGAGCGGCACTGGGTGGGACTAGCGAGGGTGAATCTGTCGCAGCTAAAGCGGCTCCTACACGGAGGGTTATACGGCGACGGAGGACGGATGCGCAAGGGAGATGGCGTCCACTGCGCGACGCGGGAGTGGGTAGCAAGAGCGGCATTGGGCGGGACTAGCGAGGGTGAATCTGTCGCAGCTAAAGCAGCTCCTACACGGAGGGTTCTACGGCGGCGAGACTAGGGGGCCCACTCGGGCGAGCGTTCGGCCTCGGTGTCGTTGGTGAGCCGCTCGGAGGGCTTGCCGGGCTTGGCGGGTTGGAGCCACAGGTCGATCTGGCGGTCGACCATGCCGATGATCACGAGCGAATTGCCGTCGGGTGACCAGGCGGCGGAGTGGTCATCTCCCCCACACCCGTCCACCATCTCGCCGACTTCAGAGAGGTCCTTGGCGATGTAGAAGCGATACTTGCCGGACTGGTTCGACCGGTAAACGAGCCTATCGCCTGAGGGCGAGAAGCGGATCCTATCCCCGCCCGCCGGACCGGGCGAGTACTCGACGAACTCCTCGGTCGCCACGTCGAACAGGTGGGCGCGAGGCTCAGGCATTTCGTCAGAACCCGCAAGTTGGACGATGACGTGCTTGCCATCGGGCGACCAGCCCTCAATCGACACGCCGCCCCGCAGCCACCGGCTGTGCTCGCGCTCCTCGCCGGTTGCGATGTCCAGGATGTAGAGCGTGTCGTCCTCGCGGTCAAGCGCGCGCGAGCCGCTGCGCAAGAAGGCGATCCGCGTACCATCAGGACTCCACGCGCCCGGCCAGTCGTCCCTGGGCAGGTTCTTCAGGTCGCTCTCGGGCACATCGATGTTGGTGAGGCGCTTGCCAGTGCGGGTTTGCAGGTCGAGCAACCACAGGCTGTGGTAATCGCCGACGACGGCCTGTGGACCGTCGGGCGCTAGAAGAGGCGCTCCCCAAAGATCATCAGGGACGCCCTCGAAGTGGAGCGTCTCAACCGTGCCATCCGCGGCGCTCCAGATGCGGAATGCATCGGTCGCGCGTATCTGCGCCTGGCCAATCAGCCCGCGGCCATCGGGGAGCCACGTCGCTCCGCCTTTCAGATCCCCAGCGGGCTTGGACTCATCGGTCGCCAGGTCGAGCACGTACTGCTCGCCAGCGCCGCCGCGGCTGAAGGCGATGAGACCGGAACGAGAGGCGGCGCTCGCCCCACCGGCCGGATCAGACGACACGGCGGTGGACGGCTCGTCCTTCGCGCAGCCCGTGAACAACAGGATGGTGGTCACCAAAGCCAACGCGCAGCTCAATGCCAGTCGACGCATGCTTGCCATTCTCCCAAGGGTATCGCGATCTCCCCAATGTCACAACGCTCGCAGACGGGAGCTTCCTCCCGGAAGCCCCGCAGAAGGGGCCCATCTCTAGTTTGCGGAAACGAGGCCAGGACTGTCGGGGCTGAGACCCCTCCTACAGTGGACGGCGTGGTATTCACGGTCAAGGAGATTCTCCATGCTCTATGCGGCGTTGTGTGCTCAGGCGCAGGCGATATCGACAGGATCAGTGGCGGTGCCCATGGCGCCGACGGAGTGGCAACAGACGCTGCCAGAGAGGCGCGAAGATTGGCTCGAGATGCTGGGCTTGTGGCCGCTGCCGGAGCGGACGCCGCTTGAGGCAACGGTAACGGGAACGCTCGACAGAGGCAACTACGTGGTCGAGAAAGTGCATTTCCAGAGCCTGCCCGGGTGCTACGTGCCAGGGAACATCTACCGGCCGAAGGATGTGGACGGGCCGCTGCCGGCGGTGGTGTATCTGTGCGGGCACACGAAGGGCAAAGTGAACGCGCAGTATCAGGCCAATCCGCGTTGGTTTGGCGAGCATGGGTACGTCGCGATCGTGCTGGATCCAATACAGCTCGGTGAGGCGCAAGGCTACCACCACGGGGTCTACACCAGGGGCCGATGGGACTGGTATAGCCGGGGCTACACGCCCGCGGGGACCGAGGTCTGGAACGCGATGCGGGCGATCGACTACCTGTTGACGCGCGACGATGTCGACGCCGAGCGGATAGGAGTGACGGGGCTGTCTGGCGGCGGCGCGATGAGCTGGTTCCTCGGCGCGGCGGATGAGCGGGTGAAGTGCGTGGTGCCGGTCTGTCAGACGGGGAGCATCGAGCATATCGTCTGTGACCGCGCGACGGATGGGCACTGTGACTGCGCGTTTTGGATTAACTACCAGCGATGGTGTACGCCTGACCTTGGCGCGCTAATCGCGCCGAGAGCGTTGCTGGTGGCGGCGGGAACGGAGGACACGCTCTGGCGGCCCTACGCGTTCCGCAGCGCGATGCTGCGGATCAAACATCAGTATGCGGCCCTGGGAGTCGGAGACAGCACGCGGCTGGTGGAGGATGTCTCGCCGCATGGGTACACGCCGATGCTGCGGAAGGCGATCTTCGAGTGGTTCAACGCGCATCTGAAGGGCGATCCGACGCCGGTTGAGGATGACATCACCGAATACGTTGAGCCGGAGGAGAACCTGCTCGTGTTCGGCGGGACGCTGCCCGAGGATGATGTGATGGAGACGGTTGAGGAGCAACTCATCACCTACGCGGACCCGGCACAGCCGGAGAGCAAGGCCGGGTGGAAGAAGCACGCGGAAGCGGCCCTCGCCCGGATGGGAGAGACGACCTTCGCGCACATCCCCGCTGACCGCACGCCGGAGCTGGTGGAGCATCGGAGAGATGGGGTCTCGGGCAACACGACGTTCGCGTCGTTCAGATTCAACACGAATGACGGCCTGACGCTGAAGGCCACGACATCGCTACGCGTGGACCGGGAAGAGCGCCTGCCGATGGTGGCGCACGCGCTGCCGGAGGATGCGAGGACAGGCTTCGCGGGCGGGAGCGGGTCCCGGCCGCGCGTGAACGCGGAGACGCTGTGCGTCGAGGTGCGGAACACGGGAGCGACATCGACGGGGCCGGGGTATCTCTGGACAGCGCGGCGAGCGTACCCGATGATTGGCCAGACGCTGCCGGAACGGCAGGTGAGCGACCTGCTGGCGGGGATCGCGCTGGCGAGGGATCAAGGGATCTGCGAAGACGTGGCAGTCTACGGGAACGGGCAGACGGCGGCGCTAGCGATCTACGCGGCGGTGCTGGACGAAGGCATCAGCGAGGTCATCATCGCGAATCCGCCGACGACGCACAAGAACCCGGAGACGGCGGAGTTCCTGGGCATTCTGCGCATCGGCGATCTTCCGCAGAATCTGGCGCTCGTATACCCGAGACCGATCACGTTCGTGGGCGAGATGCCGGAGGCGTATGAGTGGACGAAGAGCGTGTACGAACGGCTCGGGAAGGGCGAGTTGGTGAGGGTGGTCGAGAGCGTTGGGCAGTGGAAGGCGGAGGGGTGAGGAGGTTGGGGATGCCGGCTGAAAGCCGGCGGTCCAGTTGGGCAGCATTGGGAGAGAACCGGAACGTGGGAGCTTCGAGCCGACCAATGAGACCACTACTTCGAGTGCTATTGACGGGGGCGTGCGTGGCAGGATCAACGGCGGGGCTGGCGCAAGAACGGGGCGAGAACCTGCTGGTGGACTCGGGGTTTCAGGCGGGAGGCCAGTGGACCAAGACGGGACACGGATTCCAGGTGGTGGACGAGGGGCGCGATGGCGGCCAGTGTATTCGGTGCGAATCGGATCTGAATGACCAGACCGCCGGCGCGATGCAGACCGTGACATTCGACCCGCCGATTAAGCATCCGTTCCAGGTGAGCGGGTGGAGCAAGGCCGAGAACGCCGCCGGCGCTGATTACTGTCTCTACATGGACGTGTGGTACGAGGATGGGACGAATCTGTGGGGCCAGCGGATGAGCTGGGAGGACGGCACTCACGGCTGGCAACGGATTGCGTACACGTTCGCGGTGGTGAAGCCCGTCACGAAGATCGAGTTTTTCGTCCTGTTCCGGCGGGCGACGGGCAAGGCGTGGTTCGATGACATGGCCCTGAGCCTGGCGCCGTTTGAGCTGGCGCGCGAGCGGGTCACGCCGAGCCTGTATGGCGGCAACAGCATCGATTACTCGGCGACGCTATCGCTGCCGGCGAAGTGGACGGCGTCGGTGCTGAGCGGGCGGGACGAGGTCTACTCGACCAGCGGCGAGGGAGCGGGCATCACGTTGAGCTGGGATGGGAAGGATGGCGGGGGCGAGGCGCTGCCCGGTGGCGAGTACGTGGTGCGGATTGAGGCGAGGGATGCGCTGCGGGATGAGCGGATGGCCCACGAGGCGACGACACGGACGAAATCGGGTAAGGGATTGGGGTATGTGGCGTGGGCGGAGAGCAGCATGAGGAGGGTGCTGATTGATTCGTTGCCGACGAATGCGACGGGGCAGGCGCCCCGTCGCCACGCGGCAAGGAAGGGCGCGGGTCTGGAGACCCGCAGGCACGGGTCCACCTTACGGCGAGCGGAGATTGCGCTGGCGGGGAATGAGTATGAGAGCTTCCAGGTGGCGATTCGGACGGCGCCTGGGAAGAGCTTGGATGGGTGCGTGGTGGAGATCACCGACCTGGAAGGCAAGCGCGGCGCGGTCATTAGGTCCGAGAACATCGAGTGGCACCAAGTTGGGTTCGTCAAGATGGACGAGCTGACGGCGCATCCGAAGATGACCCACGCGACGCCAGGCTGGTGGCCGGATCCGCTACTGACCGTGAGCGGGTTCGACATCCCCGGCGCGACGACGCAGGCAGTCTGGTTCACCGTGTATGCGCCACCGGGGACGCCCGCGGGCGAGTACAGGGGCGAGGTGACCGTCGCGCCCGAGAATGCAGAGTCGATTGTGACTCCGGTGCGGGCGACGGTGTATGGGTTTGATATCCCGACCGAGTCGAATCTGAAGACGGCGTTCGCGCTGATGGATGGGTTCCTGGAGAAGGTCTACGGCAAGCCGCTGACGCCGGAACTTCGGCAAGCGTACGGTGACTACGTGCTGAAACATCGGCTGAATCCGGACGACATCTCGCGGACCGATCCGCCGGCGCTCGAGGACCTGGAGCACTACTACGACAAGGGCTTGAACGCGTACAACGTGCTCAACATGGTCGAGCCACGCGGCGACGCGACGTGGCGGTGCTACTCAGACCTGCCGGCCTACACGCCGGAGTTCAAGCAGAGCCTCATCGACCAACTCGATCCGTACGTGGCGGAGCTTGAGAAGCGGGGCCTGAAGGACAAGGCGTATGTCTACACCTTCGACGAGCGCGGACCGGAGTTCAACCCGATTCTGACGGAGTACTTCGGGCTCATCAAGGAGCGCTACGGCATCCCCACGCTGACGACAGCGAAGGTGCCGCAGGACCCGGATGTGATGCGCGAGCTGAACGTTGACTGGAACTGCCCGGTATCGAGCGTGTATCACTTCGACGAGGCCGAGAAATGTCGCGCGGCTGGGCAACAGGTGTGGACCTACGTGTGCCTTGGGCCAAGGTATCCGTTCGCGAACTTCCTGGCGGATGACCCGCTGGTCGAGGGCCGGGTGATCTGGTGGCAGAGCTATCAGCAGAAGATCGATGGGTTCCTGTACTGGGGGCTGAATATCTGGAGCCGAGAGAACAACGACTACCAGATCGATCCGGAGGTCGATGGCCCGAGGCTGAAATGGAGCATCACCACCGGCGGACGGTGGTCGGCATTGCACGGCGATGGCGAGCTGCTGTATGCGGGGAAAGACGGCCCGATCGGCAGCATCCGGCTGGCGAATCTGAGGGATGGGCTGGAGGACTACGAGTACCTCTATCGACTGGCGGAGCTGACAGACCTCGAGACCGCGCGCGAGGCGTGTGAACCGGTCACGACGAGTCTGACGAGCTTCACGCGGGAGCCGGACGTGGTGTTGAAGCAGAGGGCCGCGATTGCGAGAGAAATCGAGAAGGGCGCGCGCTAATGGACCTGGACAAGCTTGGCACGGAGAGCGTGCACCCCGACAGCATCGGCATTCACGAGAAGTCGGCGCTGGAGATTGTGGAGCTTATCAACCGCGAGGACCGGAAGGTGGCGGAGGCGGCTGGTGAGGAGTTGGTGAGCATCGCGCGGATCGTGGAGATGGCGGCGGAGCGGCTGGGAAATGGTGGGCGGATGTTCTATGTTGGCTGCGGGACGAGCGGGCGACTGGGGGTGCTGGATGCCTCGGAGTGCCCGCCGACATTTGGTGTGGATCCCGAGTTGGTGCAAGGCGTCATCGCCGGTGGCGAGAAGGCCCTGGTGAAGTCGAGCGAGGGCATGGAGGATGATCCGGAAACGGCGGGACGCGATCTGGAGGCAAGGGGTTGCTGCGAGAAGGACCTGGTGATCGGCATCAGTGCGAGCGGCCGGACGCCGTATGTGATCGGCGCGCTGCAGTGGGCGCGGGAGCGCGGCATCGCGACAGCGGCCATCGCCTGCAATCGACCGGCCGAGCACGACGCCTTCGCCGACACGCACGTGAACGTCGTCTGCGGGCCGGAGGTGGTCTCGGGATCAACGCGGATGAAGAGCGGCACGGCGCAGAAGATGGTGCTGAACATGATCTCGACGGGCACGATGGTCCGACTGGGGCACGTCCGCGACGGACGGATGATCAACGTGCGCGCCACCAACGTGAAGCTACGCGAGCGCGCGGCGCGGATCATCATGGATGCGGCAGGAGTCGACCAAGCAGCGGCGGAGGCGGCGCTCGACGAGCATGAGGGGGATGTCGAGGCGGCGATTAACTCGCTTCAAGGACGGTGACGGAGGATGCTACAGGTGCTGATACTAATGGCGACGATGGCGCCCGATGCGCGGGCAGACGGCTTCGTGTTGTGGCAGCTTCCCAATCAGACGCCGACGCAGATGATGTCGTATGTGATCCGGACGACGACCGGCGAGACCATCGTCATCGACGGCGGGATGGTGGGCGACACGGCGTACTTGCGCGGCTTCTTGGCGGCGCTGGGCAACCATGTCACTGCGTGGTTCTTCAGCCACCCGCATCTGGACCACGTCGACGCGCCGGTTGAGATCATCGCGGACCCGCGCGGCGTTGCGATCGACGCGATCTACGGCTCCAACCCACCGGACGAGTGGATGGTCGCCCACTGCTCAGAACAGGAGATCGAAACCGCGCGGAGCGTGCGCGAGGCCGTGCCGGGTCTGATCGATCTCGAGTTGGGGCAGGAGATGATGATCGATGGGGTGCGGATCGAGGTGCTGGGCATCCGCAATCCGGACATCACGGCAAACCCGATCAACAATCAGAGCATCATCCTGCGCGTGTCGGATGATACGAAGTCGGTGCTGTTCACGGGGGACCTTGGCGTGGAGGCCGGAGAGAAAGCTCTGCAAGGGCCATACGCGGATCGCCTGCAGGCCGACTACGTTCAGATGGCGCATCACGGGCAACATGGGGTGAATGAGGCGTTCTACCAACACGTCGGCGCGAAGTACTGCCTCTGGCCAACACCGGATTGGCTGTGGGAGAATGACGACGGCGGCGGGCCTGACTCCGGCCCGTGGCAGACGCTCGTGGTGCGCGAGTGGATGTCTCGATTGGACATCAGGAAGCACTACGTCATGGCCGACGGCTTGCATCGGATTGACTGAGTCATAGTGCGGATCACGAAGGAGCATCCGCGCTTGGGGACGAATAGGCCCTGCCTACCGCACTTGATTGACAGCAACCCAGACCCTGAAAGAAAACGGCGGCGGGCAAGAATGCCCGCCCCACGCGCACACCTGGGAGGGTGAATTCTCAATGTCAAAACCGAAAGTCTTCGTTGCGCGCCTCATACCCGAAGCCGGGCTCGATATGGTCCTCGCCGAGACGGACGCCGAAGTCTGGCAGGAACAGCTTCCGCCGTCGCGCGAGGTTATCCTGGAGAAGGTCGCCGACAAGGACGGCCTGCTTTCGCTACTGACCGACAAAGTCGACGGCGAGGTCATGGATGCAGCGCCGAATCTGAAGGTCATCAGCAACTACGCCGTGGGCTTCGACAACATCACCGTGCCGGATGCCACCGCGAGGAAGATCCCCGTCGGCAACACGCCAGGCGTCCTCACCGAGACAACCGCGGAGATGGCCTGGTCGCTGCTGATGAGCGTCGCCCGCCGGATCGTCGAGGGCGACAAGTACACGCGCGCGCGCCAGTGGAAAACATGGGAGCCGAAGCTTCTGCTCGGCCGCGATCTGAACGAGTCGACGCTCGGCCTCGTCGGCTTCGGCCGCATCGGTCAGCGCATGGCGAAGCAGGCGCAGGGCTTCGACATGAAGATCCTGTACTACGATGTCTACAAGAACGACGAGGCGGCAGCGGAGTATGGGGCGGAGTATTGCGAACTCGACGATCTGCTCAAGCAGGCGGACTTCGTCTCGATGCACACGCAGCTCACCGACGACACTCGCCACATGATCGGGACGCGGCAGTTCGAGATCATGGGCCCGGACACGATCCTCATCAACACCTCGCGCGGCCCAGTCATCAACGAGGCGGAGCTGTACACCGCGCTCAAGAACGAGACGATCCTCGCGGCGGGCCTGGACGTGACGGAGGTCGAGCCGATCGCCGACGACAGCCCACTGCTCGAGCTGGATAATGTCGTCATCTGCCCGCACATCGCCAGCGCATCATTGCGCACGCGCTCGAAGATGGCGACGATGGCGGCGAGCAACCTGCTGGCAGGGCTCAAGGGCGAGAAGCTGCCGAACTGCGTCAACCCCGAGGTCCAGGAGTAACGCAACCTCGCCCGGCCTGATCGCAACGAAGCCCCCACCTGCAGATGCAGGTGGGGGCTTCTCGATTCGGTAGCAAGGCACTCCGGTGCGCGGCGGGCCGATAAGGGCGCCAGAATCTTTCTGAATGATTGTAGGTCTTAGATGACGAATATACGGTCAGAGCGGCTGACGGTTCGGCCGATAAACCCGGGAACTCAGTCCGGCATGGTGAGGCCCGGAGCAAAGGGGTGCTGAGGTATGAGCCGCAAATCCGGCTTTACGCTGATTGAGCTCCTCGTAGTCATTGCCATCATTGCCATCTTGGCCGCGATCTTGTTCCCTGTCTTCGCACGCGCGAGAGAGAAGGCCCGCCAGGCGAGTTGTCAGAGCAACGAGAAGCAGCTCGGTCTTGCCTTCCTGATGTACGCTCAAGATTACGACGAGACATTCCCGCGCGACTGTTGGCAAAACGTCCCACCCATCTCAAACGCTAGCTACCCAACGCTGCACAACCCGGCCGGCGCCTCGGTTGAGGCGCACTGGGACTGGCCGCACCATGTCTACCCGTACGTCAAGAACACGCAGATCTTCGACTGCCCAACGAGCCGGGACCCGTACCCCAACGGCAGTGGCGCGCAGAACTACGACGGCAACTACATGTGGAACCACAATGGCGCCAGTTGCAGCGGTCGACGCGGGAGGATGTCACAGATAGAGTACCCGGCGGAGATCGTGTTGCTCATGGATGCTGGGGACGCCTACTTCATCCCCGGGGCGGACAACATGACCAACCTGCTGGCCTGCATGGACGAGAACTTCAACCCACCGCATGTCGAGCGCTCGTCGAAACACAACGACCAGGCGAACGTGTGCTTCATAGACGGCCACGTCAAGAGCCAATCGAGGGGTTGGCTGCTCGACGTGAACCGGCCGCCGTCGAACCTGCCCTACAACATCTACGTCGCTCCGTAGGCCCGCGGGACTCGCAGACTGCTGGGACGGACCGAAGTGAACAACAGACAGCGCCCGACCCTCATGAGGGTCGGGCGTTGGCTTTCAACTGATCGCGACTCGGCAGACCGAGGCGCGTGTCTATATGGTCCCCGGGGCGGCCGCCTCGTCAGTGCCTCCAGCTTCCCCGTCGCCTTCCGGATTCCCAGTGGCCTTCTCACCCTCCGCCTCCTGCTGCTCCTGCTCCTCCTGATCCTGGTCGTCGTTAGCTTTGTCCGACTTCCCGCTCATGGCGGAGAACCCTATCGCGGCTATGACGATTACCACCACCACGATCGCGACGATTGCTGCCACCGGCGAAATCTGCTTCTTCACAGTAACCCCTCCCGGCTCCTGGATTGCACGTGTCGGACCCATCGCCCGGCGCTGGCTGATGCTCAGCCATCTAACACTCTATTTCACCATCTGGGTCGCAAGGCCCTACATCCGGGCCGCCGGAGCCACGAACGCGCGGGCGTCTACTCGCTGAAGTCGCGGTAGTAGAGTTCCTGGAGGTACTCAAGATCGCCCTCGATCATGTAGAGCTTGCCCGACACGCGGACGTGTCCCTTCGGCGGGCATTTGGGCCAGGCAGGATCGGCGTGGACGCAAGGGATCAGCCAGTTGCTGAGGATCGACTTCGGGCGCGGGAAGGCGAGGCCGATGAGGTTCTTCCCGTCGGGAGACTCGACCGCGACGAGGCCGATATCGGCCGTGACGCCACCTCGGCCCCATCCTGTCGGATCATCGTTGTCAGGCAGATCCAATCCCCCGATGCACGGATAGTGGCACAGCTCGCGACGGCCCTTGCCCCGGTCGGTATCGGACATGCGCAACCACTCGCCGTTGCTGAGGATGTGAGTGCGCTCGCCGGTCTCGTCTTTCAGCAGATCATCCCACAGCCGGAGGCAGAACTGAGTGTCAACGAACGTCTCAGTGTCGTTGCCATTGTAGAACCAGGACTCGAAGGTCACTCCATCAGCGCCGGGGCTGACGATGCCGCCCGCTCGGCAGTTCTCGGCGAGCGTCCAGTCGTACCAGAAACTCCCACCGGGCCCGGCGTGGAACTGTTCGAGGTTCTTGCCTTCGGTCTTGCCGATCATGTCCTCGCGGAAGTGGTCGATGAAGAGGATCCCGAAGTCGGTGATGATCGTCTCGGGGAAACGGAGGTTGATCGGCGCGTTCATCCACGGAGCCTGGATGTCGACGAGGCAGGCGCCGGGGGAATCGGGTCCGTTGAGCTTCGGCGTAACGGACACCTCCGGCGCGCGGCCGGTGGTGACGCGATAGGTCTGCTCTGAGCCATCCGTATCCACCAGGAAGACGCAGCCAAACGTGCCGCGCTCATCGACGAACACCTGGTAGCCGTCATTGCCGACGGTGGAGTGCGGCACCTCGTTCCATTCGAACTGCTCGTCGCCTTTGACCTCGAGGCGAGGCTGCTTGTAGGTGGGTAGGCCCTCGACGATGATCGGGATGAGATTCTTGCCGCCGTGGACGGAGAACTTGGCCTTGCCGGCACGCGAGCGGATGCGAGTTGGGAAGTCCGAGAGCTTCCGGCCGACGGCGATGTCGGAGATCCATGGCGCCTCGTCGCCATAGGGTACGCGATCCGCCTCGGGGGTCTCGTACTCGTTCTCATCGTTGCCGTAGGGCATGATGTAGAAGTCGGCTTCGATGAAGTCGCCCGGCACGAGGTCGGCCGCGCCGCCATCGACGCTGAGCGCGAGGTGGGTGTCGCCGCGCTCGGTGGAGTGGGCGACGACGGCGGGACCGTATTCGACTCCGCCCAGACTCGAACTAAACCCGCGCACGACGAAGCTGTTGCAGCCCTGTTTGGCCCCGTACTCAGTCGCCCACGGGAATTCGCCACCCAACGATTCGCCGGCGACAATGACCTTGTCCTCGGCGGTCACATCGCGCACCTCGACTTCGCCATCCGCGCTCTGGTACGCGATCTTCTGGTAGCGGAGCGATTGGATGCGGGAGGTGATATCGAGCACGCGCATCTGAGTTGAGAGGTCATCAATGTGGAGCGGCTCGATGACGTCGATGCGGATCTTGAGGAAGTTGCGCAACTCGTCGGTCTGAGGCAATTCGAAGGAGTCGACTCGGGCGCGCAGCGTTCCGTCGTCGGAGGTGTAGTCGATGGAGATGTCCATCCAGTTGGGACCCGTGCTGCGGAACGTGGTGCCCTCGTACTTGGAGTAGTGCCAGTCGCCGTCGACCATGTACATGAGGAAGCGGTGCCCGGCGACGTTGTCATGCTGAGGCTGGCTGGGCCACAATCGCTGGCTCATGGGGCGGAGATCCGCTATAGCGACGCCGGGGATCCCACCGAACTTGAAGGGCACGAAGCAGGTGGTCTCGGTGACGCCGGTGGAGCTATGGTAGTAGTCCATCCACGCGCCGAGGGATGAGAACTGCTTGAGCGGGTGGTTGCCCCAATTCTGGTACATGTGGAGACTGGTGAGGTCGCGCTTCTCGTCGGCGGCCAGGTGGAGCGGGAAGAAGGTCTCGCTGAACGGAATGTCAGTTGGGTTGTAGAACTTCTCTTCTATCTCGCCCGCGAAGTTCTTGCTGATCTGGACCATGATGGGAAGCGGGTCGCCATCAGCATCAAGCACAACGCCGCACTCAACGCTGCCGGGCGCTTTGCGGGTCTCGTGGCAGACGTAGACCTTGCGTGGCGTGGCATCGTTTTGGATCGAGAACTGGGCGGTCTCGTAGTGGTTCGGATTCTCGTAGTAATGGTAGCTGAAGCCGCCGGGGTTGTCGGTGGTGACCATGTAACAGCCGCGCACGGCATCGTAATGCGCCTCGACGCCGTCGGTGAGGGTGATTGCGAACGCGGGCGGCGGGGCAGCCACTCGCAAGGGCATGGCTGCGTCGAGCTTGTCGCCGGACTCGATGGAATCGAAGCTCGTTCCTCCCGAACCAGCGGCGAACATGATCCTGGCGTCGCCGGCTTCAGCGTTCTCAGAGCCGTCGATGCAGTGCCAAGTAGTCTGCACGAGGAGCTGGTCGGCGTAGCAGTAAAGCACGACCTCGCCCTTGGCGGGGAAGACGTCGCCCGCTTCGGAGACGCAGTCGACGTCGAACCAGTGGACCTCTAGGTAGTAAGGGCCCCGCCGATAGAGGTTGATGCGGGAGTTCTGCTGAGCGCGGAGCGACGAGTAGACCACTCCCCCACTCTCGATCTCAAGCGACAGCTCGCCCTCGGGTCCATCGTCAGCCGTGACGACGGCACGGCTGCGCTGGGTGTCGCCCATGTGCAACGTGACGAGGTACTCCTCGGCCAGTACCTGGGCCTGCTGGCGGCTGGCGTCGGTGTAGCCACACTCGAGCACGAGCTGCTTGGACGGCCGCTGGGCGGCGAGGTCGGCGGCCCACGGGCCGGCGTCCTGGGCGGAGGCGAGTGACGTGATGAGGGAGAGCATGAGGAGCATTGACATTCCTTTCGGGCGTGGCGACGGCGATGCGAGCTGGAAGCTCGCGGTCCCAGACGGCGTCGGGGTTGAAACCCCTCCTACAGGACGGCGGCGATTGCGCGTTCGATGACGGCTTTGCTTTCGGCGAGGGCCGGGACGATGTCGGGTTCCTCTAACTCAAACGCCCAGACGCCGGTGAAAGAGGCGTCGCGACACCAGCGCATGATCGCCACGTAGTCGAGGTAACCTCGGCCACACGCGCGGTGGTCGCGGAAGTCGGCGAGCCGGAGATCGTGGAGGTGGAAATGGTACACCTTCTCCCCAAGGGCGTCGAGCTGGGCGGTGAGTGTCTCTCGGCAGACAGCCGCGCCCTCTTCCGTGCCACGCAGATCGGGAGCGATGTAGCCGACGAGGTGGCCGACATCGATGTTGGCGCCGACCGCGGGGTGGTCGATGTCGTGGATGAGTTGGGCGAAGAGATCGACGCCGACGGGATAGCCCGTTTCGATGGTCAGCGTGACGCCGGCTTCGCCCGCGCAGTCGCCCAAGGCGCGGAACGTGGCGAGTATCTCCGGCCATGCTTCCTCGAGCGTGTAGCCCGACTTGCCGGGAACATGAGCGGTTGTGGTTGAGCCGCCGAGGAAGGCAGTGGCTGTGATGGCCGTCTCAAGCTGGGCGACGGCCGCGGCTTTGAGACCGGGATTCGGCGCGAGGAGCGGCATATCGATGAACGGCGCGTGGGTGCTCACGCTGTCGAAGGGCGCGACGACCTCGCGGAGCGCCTCGCGTTCGGTGGCGTTCATGCGGTCGAAGTAGAAGCCGGCAAGATCGCCTTGAGAGTGCCGGTAGCCGTCGAAGGCCAGGAGTTCGATGGACCTGAAGCCCATATCCCAGCCGACGCGCGCGGCGGCGGGGATGGAATGACCCGCGAGCGATGCGGTGGAGAAGCTGAGGTTGGATGGGTTGAGCATGGGACCTCCACGACGACGGCGTCGGGACTAAAGTCCCTCTTGCAGGGCACGAGCCCATTCACGCAGGCGGCATGTCGAGGCCGAGGCCGTCGGGCAGCTCGCCATGCACGTGACAGACGACGCGGCCGGATTCGATGACACAATCGGCCCACGGGATCTGCTCGTTCTCCCAATCAGCCAGCGCGGTGAGCGGCATGCGGCATGGGACGCGGACAGGTGAGAACCGCACCTTGCCCTCGACGCGGTCGATCTGCAATCCGATGGATGACATCAGGACGCCGATCGAGGTGATGCCGCGCGGGTAGTAAGACAGGTTGTTGCTGATGTACGTGTCGACGAAGCATCGCCCCTCGGGCCGGGAGTTCTCGAAGGTGAGGAAGTCCCAGTAGCGGGTCGCCATGTCGAGGTAGTCCATCCCCAGGTAGGCCCCGGTGAAGTCGCGCCAGAGGTTCTGAGAGATCCAGATGTTGGATCGGTCCGCGCTGGAGTGAGTGCAACCATACTCCGCCAGCGAGGCGCGAGTGGCGTTGAGCATATCCTCGCGGATGCGCTCGACATCGAGAGGCAGATCCAGCCCGACCATCAGCGGATAGAGCATGCCATTGCTGGTGTAAAGGCTGTAGGCATCCCAACCCTCCAACTCGCCGGCTGGGAGTTCCTCGCCGGACCAAGCATCCTTGAGCCCGGTGGCGTCCTTGTCGATGCAGACGGCGTAGTGATCATCGAGCCAGGCTTTCTTCTCGAGCGTCTCCTGGATGAGCCGCGCGCGGCCCTGAGCAAGCGTGGCGAAGTCCTTCTCGTCGAGGTTCTCGGCGATCTGCCCGACGGCTTCGAGGGCGCACAGGCACTTCACGCCGAGATATGTCTGCTCGTTGGAGTACTGGACCGCCGGCGAAGCGTCGTCAATCGTGTTGGCTGTGCCAACGTTTGGGAAACCGTTGCCCGTTGTGTCTGCGGCCTCGATGTAGGCGACCAGGCGCTTGACGAGACCGAGGTGACGCTCGATCGGCTCAGCTGAGCCAGTCCAGCGCCAATGGGCGTGGAGCATCAAGATGAAGTTGGCGTTCTCCTCGATCTCCATCTGGTGCGGGTAGCTCTGAGCGTTCGCCACGCAGCCCTCGCCCATGTCGTGGCTGAGGAACGAGCCCGTCTCGGCCTCATTCTCGTGCTGGGCCCACTCGTCAAAGGTGAGTTCGAGGAGTTCGGGCCAGAGCGCGAAGTAGATGAGCCCGAGGTTGTACTCGACGTCGATGGTCGAGTTGTAGAAGCAAATGCCCTCCCAAACGCTGAACCAGTCCGATCCGTCAGGCTTGGACGTCCACCACGTGTTGGAGAGGTAGCTCTGGAACGTGTAGGCGAGAAGATCGCGGTGGGTCTTGCTGAGCGAGGACTCGATGAAGAGCGAATCAAACAGCTCGCCGCGGCCACGGAGGACGGTCTCCGCGCTGCGCGCGTAGTCAATCACGGATTTCACATCAGCGTGGCGCTCGGCGTACTTGAAGACAGTCGGCTGATTGCGGGCTTCGAATACATGCTCGGCGACATGGGCGGCCCAGATGAGACTGAAGCTGACGGGCCCGCCGGTCGCGTCGAAACACCATGAGACGCGTCCGTCCGAGATGGCAGCCCCCTCGGTGACGGCGACGAGGCGGTCGACGCACTGGACGACATCTTCCCCGATGGTCTCGGAGTATTCGCGGTCGACTTCGAGCTTCGCCGGTTCAAGCGGGACAGCGTAGGTCCACGTGGTGCCCTCGGCATCGGACTCGTTGGGCATGGCGCCGCGATCAACTCCGAACACGAACTTGCCCTTGGCGACATCGTGATTCTCGACCCGGTTCCAGTGGACCATGTCTCGAATCGGCTCGATACGGATGTCGACGTAGAAGAACGGCGCGGTGGATAGCTCAACGTCCTTCGGGTAGAAGGGCGAAGTGAAGGTGACCTCCAGCAAGCACGCCGCCTCGACGGAGCGCGCGCGGAAGGTGATCGAGTTCATCGTCAGTTCCTGCTCGACGAACTCGAAATGCGGCGCGACATCAGACATCGGCAGAATACGCCGGACGCCGGACTCGGTCTCAACGCCGATCTCAAGCTTAGCGACGTAATCGAGGAACCGGCCCATAGCGGAGACGCGAATGTCGCCCCGATTGGGGCGGAAGTTGATGGCGAAGCGCGAGCCGAGAGGCGCTAGAATGGACTCGGTGGCGATCATTGAAGGGCCTCCTGATGCCGTCGGATCTGGAGATCCGACCTACGACGGCGACGACGCGGGTGGAAGTTACTGGGAGGGCGCGGGATCACCTTCCTGCGAGCAGGAAGGCGGTTTGGCGAAGTGCTCGACGGCGGAGAGGATCGCGACGACGAAGTAGCAGGCGCCCCCGAGGAGCAGAACCATGTGGAATCCCCAGAGCTTGGCGGCGCACATGGCAGCCACCGAACCAAGGACGCTAGCGGTGCCGTTGAGCGCCCACATCCACGGCAGCAGGCGGGAGTCCGGTCCATCGAGGCGGCGGACGCCTGTCGGGAAGAGCATCCCCATGCCAAAGCCGAGGGGCACCAGGAAGGCGGCGGACGTGAGGGTCCGTGCCAGGATGGGCCACTGCAACGTTGCGGCGAAAAGAGGCGTGAGGAGCAGGTTGAGCCCGAGGGTTGACACGACAGCCACGACGGCGGCGGCGATGGCGGCGGATAGCGCCAGTCGCTCGCGCGGCCACGATTGGCTGAGCTGACTCCCCATCCCGCCCCCCAGCAGCAACGCGAAGAGAATCACTGCCAGCGAGAGGGTGGGATAGCCGAGGTAGAGGATCAGCTTCTGCGCGAGGCAGACCTCGATGACCATGAAGCCAATGCCGATGCCGATGAAGTAGAGCGCCTTCTGCGCGGCCACATGGGTCGGAATGCCGCCGCCGGTCTTGGCAGCCAGGGCATGGGTGACGCAGGCCGCCACGGCCAGCAGCAGCAGGAAGACCAACCCGACCAGCATGAACCTGCCGAACTGAGCGGGGACGCCGGTGAGCAGGTCGGCGAAGAATGGTCGGTCATCAGTGACCGGCATGACCGAGAGCGTGGACCCCGGCGACCCCGGGAAGATCCGCCCGATGAGACCGTCGAACTCCTCGAGCGACACGCCCTGCCGGCTTAGCCGCGAGAACGGACTGGGCTCGTAAACGCCCGGGCAGTACCCAGGCATCAGGCCCATGATGATGGCGGTCTCGGCGAGTTCGGCGCTCTGCTCAGGCGTGAACGGTTCCTTGCGGATGAGCAGCATGTGCCGGTACGGACCGAATTGGTACTGATCCGGTCTCATGTCAACGACGGCCAAAGATCGCAAGGCGTCCTCGCGGGACATCCCTTCTTCCTCGAGCGCCGTGAGAGCGGTCAGGAATTCGCGGATGAGCAACTGGGTCTCGCCGCACACGAAGACGACCTGCCCGCCCGGCGCGAGACCGCTGATGCACGAACGAAGCGCCTCGACCGTGTGCAAGTAACTCTCAACCAACGCCAGCCCACCGGTGCCCGCCGTGGTCGCCGAGTACGTCAGCGCCATGTAGATCATGTCGTACTTCTTTTCAGTGCGGGTGAGGTAGCTGCGTCCCTCATCGACGATGACGTTGACGTTGGCGTAGTCGTAGAGGTGACCGTTGAAGTCGGCGAAGTGCTGCATGACCTTGGGGATCGACGGGTTAAGCTCGACGCCGTCGATTTCCTCGGCGCCCGTGGCGAAGGCGAGCATCACGTCAAGCCCGCCACCCGGGCCGACCAGCAAGACCTTCTTCGGCCGCTGCAACCTGAAGGGCAGGAAGCCAATGAAGCCCTCAATGGACGGAAGCGCCTTCTGCATGTCGCCGTCAAAAGGGCGCATGTTGGTGGGGACGTCGCCGTCGGTGTAGACGAACAGGTCTTCCCACGGCTCGTCCTCGCCTGGCGGATGGTACTGAACCACATCCGTGCGGGCGAAGGCGTTCCAGTCGGTGTAGATGATCTTCGCGCCCTGGGAGGGATCGCCGAGTTCCTGGTAGAGCGTCTTGACAACGCGCTCGCTCGTGACGGGCACGGTGGGGAGATCGATGGTGCCCGTCAGCAGGCTAAAGATCAGGAGCCCCGCCGGAGCAAGAGCAGACAGCGCCGCGCCAACCTTGCCTAGGGTGCCGGCATATCTCCAGGCCAAGGCCGAGGCGGCTATTCCGGCGAGGATGCCGGCGGCCATGGGCGTGCCCGTGCCACCGAAAAACTGAAGCCCGGTGATGACAGCCACGCTGCCGACGGCCGCGCCAAGGAGATCCGCGGCGTAGAGTCTCCCGCCGTGGGCGGCAAAACTGCGCCAGACGCAACTCAGGAACGCGCCTGCCGCCAGGAACGGCGGCGTGACCACGACAGCGACAATCCAGAGGTTGGTGAGATGCTGCGACAGTGGCGATTGGAACAGGACCAGAACCGTGACCGACGGCAGCACGGCGTAGAGCGCGGCGGCTACCGTGAGATGGGTCCACTTGCGGGCTGGTTTGCGGCGCAGCAGGAGGTAGTCGATCAACCCGCCCGCGCCGAGGCCGAACGTGGCGATCGAGACGATCAGGAAGACGTAGTGGTAGCGAAGCAGAACGCTGAAGCAGCGGGTGAGCGCGATCTCGAAGGAGATTACCGCGACCGAGATGAGGAACACGGCCAGCGCCAAGGCGCGTGGCACTCGGTCGTCGGAGGTGGGCTCCATTCAGGTTCTCCCAGGCGACAACTACGGCGTCGACGGGCTGGAAGCCCGTCGCTACGCGGACCACGGACAGGCGGCGGCTTAGGCCTCGCCGGCATCTTTGACGAAGCGGCATTTCGGGTAGCCGCTGCAACCGACGAATGGGCCGCGTCGGCCCGAGCGCATCAGGAGGGGTTTGCCGCAGTCGGGGCAGTTCTCCCCGGTGGGCTCGGGCTGGGGCCGCGATGCCTTGCCGGCCGTGCCGTCCATCTGCGCGGTTCCGCGACACTTCGGGTACTTCGAGCATCCCAGGAACGGGCCTCGTCGGCCACGGCGGATGACCATCTCCTCGCCGCACTCGGGGCACTTCACGTCAGGCTTTTCGATGTCCTCGTCCGCGGGCTCGGTGAGTTCAACGCCGTATTGCTCGGCCTCTTCCTTGGTGAGGTTGCGGGTCGACTTGCACTTCGGGTAACCCGAGCAACCGAGGAACGGACCGCGCCGCCCGTGACGGATGATCAGCGGCTTGGCGCACTCATCGCACTCGATCTCCGTGTCGATGGCCTTGGGCTTGGCGTTCTCCGCGTCCGGATCGGCGTCAATGGGGCGCGTGTAACGGCAGTCGGGATAGCCTTCGCAGCCGACGAACGCGCCTGTGGGGCCCTGCTTGATCACCAGCCCCTTGCTGCACTCGGGACACTCTTCGCCCTCGAGGTCAGGCGTTTCTGGCTGGGGCACGCCGAGGTCGATGTCGTGCGTGTACTTGCACTCCGGGTACTTCTCGCAACCTGCGAACCGGCCGGTCGCGGAGTAATTCTCGTGGAGAATGCCGCCGCACTCAGGGCACTTCTCATCGAGTTCCTTGGGCGGGGAGTTCTCGGCCTCGTCGATCCATTGAGTCAGCGGCCCGTGCAACTCGCGGATCAACTCGACCCAGTCCTGTTCGCCGGCTTCTACCCTGTCTAGGTCGGCCTCGACATTGGCGGTGAAGTTGACGTCCATCACCGTGCTGAAGTACTCGAGAAGGTAGTCGCAGAGCGTGATCCCGAGCCGGGTCGGCACGAAGGCACGCTTCTCCATGGTCGCGTAGTTCTTCTGCCGCAGCGTCTCGATGATCGCAGCGTAAGTGCTCGGTCGGCCGATGCCGTTCTCCTCGAGCGCGCGGACCAGGCTCGCCTCGGTGTAGCGTGGCGGCGGCTTGGTGAAGTGCTGCTCGGGGAGGAGATCGAGGAGCCGCAGGGCTTCGTCTTCGTGCAGCTCGGGGAGCTCGCGATCCTCCTTCTTCTCTTTGCTCTCGTCGATGCTGGTGTCTTCATAGACGGCGCGGTAGCCCGCGAAGACCGGGACGGAGCCGGATGCGCGGAGGCCGTGACGGCCGGCAGCGATCTGAACCGAGGTGACGTCGAAGACGGCGGCCGACATCTGGCTGGCGAGGAAGCGCTGCCAGATCAGCTCATAGAGGCGGAATTGCTCATCCGATAGATGACTCTTGATCGACTCAGGATCCAGCTCAGGATGGGTCGGGCGGATGGCCTCGTGAGCATCCTGGACCTGCTGGCCGGCTTTCTTCTTGCGCTTCGCGCCCTTGCCGACGTACTCATCGCCGAACTTGGACTTGATGAGATCTACTGCTTCGTTACGGGCGCTGTCGGCGATGCGCGTCGAGTCGGTACGCATGTAAGTGATCAGCGCGGTTTGGCCTTCAGGAAGCTCGATGCCCTCGTAGATCTGCTGAGCGACCATCATCGTCTTGCGCGCGGAGAAACGGAGCTTGCCCGAGGCCTGCTGCTGAAGCGTGCTGGTGATGAATGGCGGCTGCGGGTTGCTGCGGCGCTGCTTCTTCTCGATGCCCGTGATGGAGTACTCGGCGTCGCGCAACTCGGCGACGGCGGTCTCGGCGTCTTCCTGCGTGGTGATGCCAAGCTTCTCGCCGTCGCGAGTGGTCAGCTCGGCAGTGAATTGCGCGTCGCGGTCGGCGGGAGTGAGCTGGGCCTCAACGCTCCAGTACTCGTCGGGAATGAAGGCGCCGATCTCGCGCTCGCGGTCAACGATCATGCGAAGCGCTACGGACTGGACACGGCCGGCGCTCAGGCCACCGCGGGAGCCCGTGCGGATGCGCTTCCAGAGAACCGGGCTTATCATGTAGCCGACGAGGCGGTCCAGCACGCGCCGAGCCTGCTGCGCGTCGACGAGGCGCATGTTGATCTCAGTTGCGTCTTCGAGACTGGCCTTGACGGCCGATTCGGTGATCTCGTTGAAGCGAATGCGCCGGGTGTCAGGCACCTTGAGGATCTGAGCCAAGTGCCAACCGATGGCCTCTCCCTCGCGATCAGGGTCAGAGGCGAGGTAGACGGTCTCGACGCCCTTCAGCTTCTTCTTCAGGTCACTGATGATCTTCTCAGCGCGAGGGATGACCTCGTATTGCGGCTCGAAATCGCCCTCGACATCGACGCCGAGATCGCGCTGTGGGAGGTCGCGGACATGGCCCATGGATGCGAGGACCACGAAGTCCGGACCGACGAATCTCTCTAGCGTTCGGGTCTTGGCAGGCGACTCGACAATGATGGCACTCTTGCCCATCGGGTTGGCTCCGTGCGCGTCGGTGAATCGGTCATTGGGGTCGTATTGGGAGCTACGGATGTCGAACGGGGCGGGATTGTATCACCAATTCCCGACCAGTGCAAGCGGCAGCGCCTCTGTTAGGTATACGACGGATCGTGCCCCCGGAGGGTTTCGGCCAAACATCCAAACAGCGGAAAACGCAATTGTCGAGGCGGCGGGTGGGGCTAAGGCTTGAGTTCGGCGAGCTTAAGCTTGCGATAGAGTTTCCTGAATTCGGCGGCGTCCAATTCGAGGCGAGCCGCGGCATCGGCCTGTTTCCAATCCGTCTTGCCAAGGGCTTCCACAAGAATCGCCCGTTGCGCAATTGCGATGCGCTCTTCGTATGACTGGCTATCAGCCCCCGCCCAACACGGTATCCCAGCCACGCCTTTGACCTCCGCGGGGAGGTCGGCCGCAGTGATCGCGGCGCCTACTGCGCGGCAGAGGGTGCTCTCGATGATGCGCTTCAACTCGCGCACGTTGCCCGGCCAATCGTAGCTCTGCAAGATTTCCAGAGCGTCCTCGTCGATGGCTTTGGCCTGGACGCCAGGCACCTCGGCCGCGAAACGGTGGACGAAGTGAACCGCGAGTTCGGGGATGTCAGACCTGCGGTCGCGAAGCGTCGGCAATTGGATGGTTTGGAAGGCGAGCCGGTCGTAGAGATCCTCGCGAAAGAGCTTCTTCTCCATGGCGGCTTGCAGGTCGACATTGGTCGCGGCGATGATTCGCACGTCGACCTCGATGGGTTCGGTTCCCTGGACACGCTCAAACTGCTGGTACTCAACCACGCGGAGAATCTTGGCCTGAAAATCGGTGGACATGTTCCCGATCTCATCCAGGAACAGCGTTCCATTGTTGGCGATCTCAAAACGGCCGAGCTTGAAGGGAGCGCCATCGTATGCGCCCTCCTCCTGGCCGAAGAGTTCGCACTCCAACAGGCCCTCGGCCAGCGCGGCACAGTTGACCACGACGAAGGGGCCATTGCGCCGCTCGCCCTCGTAGTGGATCATCGCGGCGATGAGTTCCTTACCGGTGCCCCGCTCGCCCAGCACGAGCGCGGGGCGTGGCACGGAGGCGATCGCCCGGGCGCGGTCGACGGCATCGGTCCACGACTGGTGAGAGCCAACGACAGCGTACCGACTCAGCGAAGTCTCGCGCGCGTAATCTCGCTCGAGCTTGAGGGCCGCGTTCTCCTCGCGCAGCATCCGCTGCACGGTCAGCGCGTTGACCAGGCGCTCCGCCTTCTCGATGGAGAGTTCGAGGTTCTCCTCGAGGTACATGTCCTTCTCAAGGAAATCCACGGCTCCCAACTTGAGCGCCTGAACAGCTGATTCAACCGTCCCGGCTCCGCTGAGCAGGATGGTGGGGACCTCGATATTGCTGCTCGCGAGGGTGGCGAGCACGTCAAGTCCCGTCGCCTTGCCCGCGCCAAAATCGAGATCGAGAATCATGAGGCCCGGGAGGTCGGCGTCCTTCTCGCCAAGCTTCGCGAGCGCGTCCTCACCCGAACTCATGCACTCAACGCCAAAGCCGCGGGCGGTCAGGAGTTCGTTCAGCAACTCGCGAACCTCGGGTTGATCGTCCACCACGAGGATCGTGTGCTTCATGGCTTGCGCGCGTTTTTTCTTGCGTGCCGTGGTCGTTCACCGCTTTCGATGGTGCCGACGACTAGCCGGCGTCGGTACCGAAGGTAGCCTGCCAAGGCGGGGCGAACGCTTCCGCCGCCGGAAAGTGAGTCTACGCCGCTAGGTTAACGGGCGCGTGGCCGCTTGTCAACCGCGAAGGCCGGGCCAGCGGCATGAACGAGGTATTTCCACATGGCACTCCGGGAGATGTTCGAGCTGGACGGTCGCGTCGCGATAGTTACCGGCGGCGCGCGCGGCATCGGCAAGGCCTGCGCGATGGCGCTGGCAGAAATGGGCGCGAAAACCGCGATCGTCGATCTGCACGAGGAGAATGCCGCCCAGGCGGTTGCGGACGTGGAGGCGCTTGGCGTTGAGGCGCGCGCGTCGATCTGCGATGTCACGAGTGCGGACGCGGTCGCGAAGGCGTTCCACGAGACGATTGACGCCTTCGGCCAACTCGACATTCTCGTCACCAGCGCGGGCATCACCGTCTGGTCGAAGGCCGAGGAGATGACGGAGGAGGAGTGGGACCGGGTTCTGGACCTCGACCTGAAGGGGACGTTTCTGTGCTGCCAGGCGGCCGGGCGGATGATGATCCCCCGGCGTTCGGGATCGATCATCAACGTCGCGTCGATGTCGGGACAGATCGTTAACATCCCTCAGCACCAGTCGAGCTACAACGCGGCGAAGGCCGGGGTCATCCACCTATCCAAGAGCCTCGCGTCCGAGTGGGCGCAGCACAACATCCGCGTGAACTCACTCAGCCCCGGGTACACGGCGACTGAGATGACGATGACCGTGCCGGAGTACCACGAGGGCTGGCACCAGCTCATCCCGATGGGGCGCATGGCAACGGTTGAGGAGCTGCAGGCGGCCGTCGTGTACCTGGCGTCGGACGCGAGCACGTACACGACCGGCCACGACATGGTCATCGACGGGGGCTACACGTGCTGGTGAGCCGCGACGTCGCCGTCATCCTGGACCGGGGGCCCCGCAGGACCGGACGACAGAAGCGGCGAAGTCGTAGGAAGGGCGGGGGACGTCGCGCGAGTGAGCGTGTGAGGGAGGGATGGTGGATGCGGCTGTTCATGTCTACGCTGGTGGCCGGAACCTTGCTTCTTGTATCTCCCCTGATGGCTGGTGGAACACCGGTCGACGAACCGTTGACCTCCAAGCTGTCCGACCCCATCGAGACCGTGCTGGGCGAGGGGGCCACGTACAAGTACGATGCCTTCCGGCTGTCCGCGGATAACCTGCACCTCACGTGGTTTGATCTGGCGCCCTTGGCCAACCGCGCCTTCCTCGACGGGCGGCCCGGCCGTGCCTACCGCGAGATCAATGAGTCCAAGGTCGTGATCAGCCCCAACGGGCGTCGGGTGGCGTACATCGCGGGGAAGGGCTATCGCGACCACGTTCTCGTCCTCGACGGCCGTGAGAGCCGACCATACCGGTCGATCGACGGGCTGGCCTTCAGCCCCGATAGCAGACGCTTCGCGTACTTCGGCCGAGAGACGGATGGCGGTTGGCACGTCATCATCGATGGCAAGCGACACGGCCCTTATGATTCCGGCAACTACGCCCTGACGGGCGATGTAACCGACGAGGGGGCTCGCCTGCCCGCGGTGTTCACGCACGACAGTCGCCACACCGCCTATGCCGCCGCCCGGGACGTGGGCCGGAAACGAGAGTGGTTCCTGGTGATCGACGGTGAGGAGGGCCCCGCCTACGATGAACCGAGTGACACGCCCAACATCGTCATCGCGACCGACTCCCCCGAGCCGCGGGTCGCCTGCACGCTCGGAAGGGATGGCCGCGATCTGGTGGTCCACAACGGCGTCGAGACGCGCGCGCACGACGCCGTGCGTTGGCCCGCGATGAGCCCTGACGGGACGCGGCTCGCCTACTTCGCCCGCGACGGAGAGCAGGGCGCCGTCTACCTGGACGGAGCCGTCGTCGCCGACTGCGATGGGACGGATCCCCGATTCATGATCTTCAGCCCGGACGGCCAACGGTTCGCGTGCATTGTGCGCCGAGGCGAGACATGGACGGCCATTGTCGACGGCGAGCCGGGGGCCGAGTACGACCACGCCCACAGCCCGACGTTCAGCCCGGACAGCCAGCGCTTCGCCCACGGGGCCGCCTTCGGGCAGCATGGCGGAACGAGCCTCGTCGTGCTCGATGGCGAGGAAGGACCGGACTACGCTCGCGTCGCCCAGCTCACTTTTAGCCCCGATAGCCGCCGCTTCGCCTATCGGGCGAAAGTGAGCGAAGCGCAGATCATGGTCGTGGTCGACGGCAACGAGTGCGTCGCCGGCCACCACTGGGACGACGACCTTGCCTCAGCGATCGTCTTCAGCCCAGACAGCCGGCACGTGGCCTGCTTCCGCGTCGATGGCTGGTTTGACCGGCGCATCGTCATCGACGACTTCTGTGTGGGGCCCTCTTACGCGCTCCCGATCTCCCCGCCGGTGTTCACGGATGGCAAGATCGAATACCTCACGCTCACCGACTGGGCAAAGCGGCGTGTCGCCCACATCAGTCACGCATTCACCGAACTCAAGGCCAAAGGGGGCGACCGATGATCGGCTCCCTGGCCTCCGCAATCATGCTCGCTCTCGGACCGCCAGCCGAAGCGCAGGTCTCCGTCGCTGAGATGCCGCTCGGCCCGACACCGTCGAAGGCCAACCGCGTCGGACGACGGGTCGACAGCCCCGATGGCACCCGCGTCTCCTGGTTCGTCCAACGAGGCGAGGAAGTTATCCAATGCACCGATGGCATGGAGTCCCGTGCCTATGACGACCACCTCGTCCGCAGCATCGTCTTCAGCCCCGACAACCGCCACGTCGCCGCCGGGGTGTGTCGGGAGGGTCAGTGGCTCGTGACCGTCGATGGCCGAGTCGGACCTGGCTTCGACCAGGTCTGGGACCCAGTCTTCAGCGAGGACAGCGCCCACGTCGCCTGTGTTGCGCGACAGGGCGGCGAGCACCTCGTCATCATCGATGATGCCGTCCGTGCTCGATCGGACCACCCCATCAGCCGGCTCGCCCTCAGCCCCGATGCCGGCGAGTTCGCCTACGTCGTCACTCGGGACCGTGACATGGACCCGCCGCGCGAAACCGTCGTCTTCCGTGGCGAGTCGGGACCGACGTTCGGCTGGGTCGGTGACCTCGAAGTCGTAACGCACGCCGGCGAGACCACCGTCATCTACCGAGCCTGGGCGAACGAGCGGTGGATGGTCGTCGGCGGCGACACGCCGGGCCCCGACTTCGACTACGTCGCCAGGCCCGTGCTCGCCCCCGACGGCAGTCGGCTGGCCTACGGTGTGCAAGAAGGTGACACATGTCATGTCGTCGCCGATGGCGTGGCCGGACCCGCGTACGCCATGATCGGGGACAGGGGGCTCTGCTTCAATCCTGACGGGAGCCATTTCGCCTACCCCGCTCGCGCCGGCGAATCATGGCGCCTGGTCATGGATGGCGTCGAGGGGCCAGGCTACAAGTACGCCGAGGGCGTCCACTTCAGCCCCGATGGTAGCCGCCATGCCTACCATGGGGAGATCGCGTTCGACCCGCGCACTACCGCCGCGGTCATCGATGGGGTCGAGGGTCCCGCGTACGCGCACGTGGGGGAGATCCGTTTCACCGACGACAGCGAGCACGTCTACTACTGGGCCGACACGCGCGAGGGCGACGAGTTTCTCGTCATCGATGGCGAGCCCACCACGTGCATGAGCCCGCACCCCGCCGTCGCCTTCACTGACGACGGTCCTCGCTTCGCCTACCGGGACCACCGGGACGACAAGACGCGCATCGTCGTCGATGGGGAGCCGGGCCCGGCATGGCCCGCGGCCAACACCCCAAGTCTCACGCCCAACGCCGACCACGTCATCTATATGCTCGCCCCCGAGGGGCAACCGGCCCTTGGCGGATTGCGGTCGACCACGAGCCCATCGGCCCGCTCTTCGACAGGCCGGCCCGTCCATACCTCGTCAGCGACGCGCGCGCCGAGTGGCTCCTCGTCCGCGCCGAGATCCTCTACCGCGTCACCGCGACCCTCGACTGATTGCGCCTACTTGCCCTGAGACGAGGTGGAGGGCACGTCGGCGTCGAGTCCGTAGTGCTTGATGATGGCGTCGTTGACCCGAGTGAGGACAGCAGGTCTCAGATAGCCCGGCGCGTAGAGAGCCACGCCGCCCATCTGCTTGAGCACTGGATCGGTGGCGCAGACCTCGATCTGCTTGGCGAGGAAATCCCCGTAGTCGATGTCATCGCGATCGTCGTAGCCCCAGTCAGCCGTCTGGACCGTGCCCAAGCCCATGAGGATCTTCGGCGTGATACCGGGGGCCTGCTTCTCCCACTCATCGACCTTCTCGCGGAAGACCGAGAACGGATTGTCGCTCGTCGCGAAATCGGACGCAGTGCTCTCGCGGTAGTAGATCTCGGGCATGGCAAAGTCCGCATGATCGCGCAATGCCTGGAGGAGCGGCGCGTGGTCGTCGCCATACGTTCGGGCGCGGCCGAAGCCGCTGTCAGACCAGACGGCGATCACCGCGTTAGGATGGCGCTTGCGGATCTCAGCAAGCGCCTCGATCCAGACTTCCATGAACTCGGGCGTGATGTTCTTGCCGATCAGCTCGTCGACCGCCATGCCATCGATGCCGTCGGCGCTGAGGGCCGCGTCCCATTCCGAGACGAGCGTGTCCACGGTGACATCAACGGCGCCTTGGCGCGTGCGGGCGAGAATGCGGCGGTCGAGCCCGCGCCAGAGGGTGCGGTAGGTCTCGACCGGGATGTGGTCGACCATGTTCGCGGTCGAGAGCCGGACGCGGTCGAAGTCCATGAACCACGGGTCGGTCCAGCCGCTGTTGGGATTCTTATCGCTGCCCCACGGGTGGTTGTACGAGAAGATGACCGGCCGACGAAGCGGCTGATCGGCTTGCTGAGCGGAACAGACTGATGCGATGAGCGCTGCCGCGATGATGGTGCTATTCACTGACGATCCCCTCGATTCGGATGTCGTCGTAATCGCCCTTGCTGCCGAAGGTGCCGAGGCCGATATGGCCCGACGCGAGCGTGGTGTCGGTCACCTCGTGCAGCAACTCACCGTCAAAGTAAGCCTGGATGAGGCCAGATTCGGCGTCGCGCACGATCTTGAGCGCGTGCCAGTTCTCATCGAGGAAGACCGGGGTCGCCTCGTTAGGCGTGTCCATCGGCGCGCGGTCGGTCTCGTTGACGATGAGCGCGTTGTTGTGGACGCTATCGCTGAAGTTGCAGAAGTGGATGTAGTAGAAGTGCTCGACGTCGGTGAAGCAGAACGGGATCACAATGCTCCGCCCGCGGACATCCAGCGGATCGGTGTTGCGCACGCGGCAAGTGAGCGTGAAGCTGCTGAACTTCGGGGCATCCATGATCGCGAGAGTCGCGGGTCGGCGCGGATCGGCACCGGCGGCGCCGTTGGTCTTGAGCGAGAGGTAGCGATTGCCGTCCTGCTCCCCTATCTCCCAGGTATCCTCATCTCGGAAGGTCCAGTTGTCGAGTTTGCCGGATTCGAAGTCCTCCGTCCACGTCACTCGCGTCCCGGGCTCGAATTGGTCTGAGTGCGGATCGTGGCATGTCACGCAGCTCGCCTCCTTGGCTTCACATGGTGCGGGCAATTCGTCGTGGCAGGCAGCGCACCGTTTCCTGATGCGCCGGGGCTTGTCTAGCGGACGATCGGGCCGCTTGCTGTTGTCCTCGGCGGTCATGTGCCCCTGGCTCGGGCCATGGCAGGTCCGGCACTTGATGCCGCGCCCGACGTGGAGGCCCCGCATGTACTGCCCCTCAGTGGCAAGGTGGCAGAACGAGCAGGGGTTGCCGGTCAATTGGGCGTTGGCAGGCCCCATGAGCACGCTCGCGATGATGGCGAACGTCATACGTGCCACCGCCGCAGCCAAGCGTAGTGCTCGGGCAGGGAGTGGCGGACGATGGGCGAGACACGCTCGAGGAGGGCGGTCTCTTCGGCGGTGGGCCCGCCGGCGCCGGATGCGAGGACGTTGTCATCGACCTCCGACGGCAGCTCCATGCCGGGGATGACCGTGCTGACGGCCTCGTGGCTGAGGATCCACTTGAGATTGGCGCGCGCGAGGCTGATGTTGCCGGGATCAATCCCCTCCATGCGAGGATCGTCCTCGGGCAGCTGAAACAGCGTCCCCTTCGCGAATGGCTTGATGCAGATGACCCCAACGCCGAGTTCGGCGGCCGTCGGCAAGAGCTCATCGGCAAGTCGCGGCGTGACGTAACTGAAGGGGCAGTAGCAAAGATCGATCTCGCTACCCCACTTGCGCAGGTTCTCGGCGAGGACGGTTGGATCGTGGATTGAAAGCGCGAGAAAGCTGGCGAGGCCCTCGTCCTTCATCTCGCCGAAGGCCTCGAGCACGCCCTCCATCTGAGGATCGGTGGGGTGCTCAACGCCGGCCATGAGGCGGAAGATGTCGATGCGATCGGTGCGGAGCATCTTGAGGTGCTCGTCGATGCGGCGGCGGATGGTCTCGCGAGTGGCCTTCTTGTTGACGCCTTCGCGGTTGTTTACATCGCTGGCAAGGATGATCTTGTCGCGCTTGCCCTCGAGAGCGATGCCGAGCTGCTCGCGCTCGTAGTCATAGTTGGTGTCAAAGAAGTTGATCCCACGCTCGATGGCGCGATCGATGACCGCGTTACGGAGGTCCTGACTACGAGCGTCCTTGTCCTCCCAGCCCGGACCGTCGAAGTGGCCGCCGAGGCTGACCTCGGAGACCTGAAGCCCCGTGGTGCCGAAAGGACGGTAGTTCATCTTCCACGACTCGCCTTGGGCGGTGAGGAGAGATGACAGCGGCATGGCGCCAAGGGCGGCGGCCGTGGTCTGGATGAAGCGGCGGCGTGATGAGCGCATGGATGAACCTCCGGGCGAACGGCGACAGACGAGACACCTGTCCTAAGACAGCAGGGCGGACGGCGGGTCTCGTTGAACGAGCTGACTATGGTGGGGACTTCCCGCTCGGCGGGATGAGTCCTCCGCCCGATCGCCATGCTAACGGAGGCGTGCCCAATGTTGGTGGTCCTGGTCTGCCTGATTCTGCTGGCGAGCGTTGCCGCGGCCGCGCCGGAGCTGATCGTCGACATCGACTTCAATGATGAGGTCTTCATCCGCAAGGAACCGATCACCGAGGAGCAAGTGGAGCAGCTTGTCCGGGATCTCCATGCCCACGGCACGGAGACGTTGATCCTGCGGTGCGGGTATTTGGGCTACCTGCCGTACCAGACGGACCTGAGCTATCCGATCGGGTTTGATGAGGAGCACGCGCGGAAGGGGCCCAACAACGGGGCAACGGTGGGCGCGGACATCGATGCGTGGATCGCGCGGCGGATTGAGTGGAACGAGGTCTATCGGAAGGTCATCGAAGACTTCAACCCGCCGGAGGTCTTCATTAGGGTCGGGCACGAGCTGGGGATGAAGGTCATCATGTGGATCGACCTGTTCGACGATGGCTACCCCGGATACCACTCCAAGTTCCTGACGGAGAACCCGCACTGCCAGTGGACGGGCAAGGATGGGACGCTGTTTGAGGGCGTCACGAGCTACGCGTGGCCAGAGGCGCGCGCGTTCCGCGTGGCGCAGGCGACAGAGCTGCTGGCTCTGGGTGCGGACGGCATCCACTGCTCGACAAGCTGCCACCCGCGACACAAGCCGAATGTCCAGGAGGTCGATTTCTACGGCTACGAGCAACCGATTGTCGACGCATACATGTCCCGGTACGGCGTGGACATCCGAACGGCTGAGGAGTTCAACGAGAGGGCCTGGCAGGTCATCAAGGGCGAGGCAATGGTGCAGCTCTACCGGGAGTTGGCGGAGGTCTGCCACGGGCAGGGCAAGGAGCTGTGGGTCGGGATGCAGCTCGGCGACTACACGACCCTGTCGTCTGACCCGCACTTCAGCGACAACGCGGTCTGCCGGTACGCGAATGACTGGCGAACGCTGGTGGATGAGGGCATCGCGGACGCGATGATCGTAGGCGATTACGAGCTTTGCAGCGCGCCTGGCAACGCGTACTGGCGCGGCAAGCCGGACATCCGTTTACGCGAGGGCGAGGATCTGTTCGCCTGGGCCGCGCGGGAGTACGCGGACTACTGCGAAGACAAGACGAGACTCCACATCTTCAGCGAGTGGCTGCCTGGCTCAACGCAAGCGCTGGACGCCCGAATGGAGCAATGGGCCTCGCGGGTGCTGGCGAACGGCTTCGACGGCATCGACGTGCATGAGGCGATGAACTTCGAGAGCCAAGGCGGCATGGAAGTGCTGCGGCGGTTCAGGCAGCGGCTGGATGGCGAGGATCTGGGGGTGTTGGAGTGAGGCGCGGCCGGGATCAGCGCAGCAAACGCGCCCACACCGCCGTGAGCTTGCGGCGACGAAGGAACTTACCGCAGATCCAGAGCCCAAGCATGCCGCCGGCAGCCGCGAGGAAAAGGAGGAGGATGCGGTTCATCCGAGCGTTCATGTAGGCGAGCTGATCCTCGGCATGTGCTTCCCAAGCGCGCGCCTGGGCCTCCGCCACCGTGAACTCGATGGCGTCGGCCCAGACGGCTCCCGTCCACGCATCGAGACCATGCTCGGATCCGATGTACGGGTAGTACTTGATCGCCCCAATCACGTACTTGCCTGGCCCCTCGACCGCGTCTGAGATGTCCAGCTCCGTTGTGCGAGTCTCCCCCGCTCTGAGCGCGACGAACCGGTCACGCGCCGGGCCGGGGTCCTCCCACATGTCCCATGTGCCGGGCCCGCGGCTGGTCCAGTATTGCGGTGTTTCCAGCGACCACTCGGCCGGGCCGTCGAGACAGACGTGACCAACCGAGCGGGTCGCAGTCTCGACCAGCCGGAGCACAACAGGGCCCTTGACCGACGGCTCGGGCATCACGAGTTCGATGGACAGCTCGATCGGCGGGGAGAGCGGCTTGAGCGAAGGGCCATCGGGATCAACCGTGAACCCGAGCGTTCCGATGATCGTTTGGATGGCTCTCCTCTGCGGGGTGGCTGCATCCTGGAGCGCCGGCACGAGTAGTGGGGCCGCCGTCCTCCACTCATCCTCCGATCCCCGGTAACACCAGCCGCCGTCCACCCAGTCCTCGATGATGCCCGCCACGTGCGAGACGTCACCACTGATTACGGTCTCGACGTTCCCCAGCAGGCTCACATCGAGTTCCAGCAACTCCGGCGACACGTCCTCGCGACCAACGGCGGAACCGTTGATTCCCAGAGCCTGCAGCGTGGGGATAAGGTAACGATTGGGGAGTTCCGTCTCTCTGAGGCGGCCCTCAAGCCACTCGGGGGCGAGGTCGGCCAGTTTCCTGATCACGTCGTCAGCCGTGTGGCCGTCCTCGTCGGCGAGCAACCAGCCAAGGAGCGCCTCGCGGCATGCGTCGATGTTCCCGGCATTGACCTGTTCGAGCACCGTGTCCTGACCATACCAGGCTGTCCGCTTGATGAGATCGACAAGTGCCTCGTCCGACAGTGCCTCGTCCTGCGCATTGAGAGCCCCGAGAGCGTAACGCGTGACAAGGGGGTCGTCTCCATGCCGCCGCACCAGATCATTGAATAGCGCCACATCATCATCCGACAGCGGCTTGGGCCAGTGCTCCGTAACGTACCGGAGGACGTAGTCGTTGTCGCTCTCGCGCGCGATCCGACGGTACTCGGCAAGAAGGTCGTCGGGCGGGTTGAGCTTGAGATCGAGGAGCTTCAGCCAGCATTCGAATTCCTCTGGAAATGCCTCTTCCTTGTCGATGTTGCGGATCGGCATGTAGATGGGCGGCGGGAACTTGCCGAGGTCGGTGTCCGCGACCGTTGGTTTGCCCTCGAACCCATACATGCCATTGTGGATGCGCCGGTCCGCCCACTCCGAGAGATCGACTTCCACGAGGAATATGAGGTTGCGGGTGCCGTCGCTGATATAGTAGCCTGCAGTACTCATGCCGTAGGGGTCCCAAACAATGATGAGGTCCTCGGGCTGGGCGTTGCCTTTGTACACCTCGGCCACGTTCATCTGGTAGACGGAGTAGGGCAAGCGCGATTCATCGACCTCGGGGATGGGGCCATCTTCGGCGCCGGCTATCTGAATCACGGGCCCCATGACGACGAGTTCGGCTTCGGCGAAGGCCTCATCGAACGGCGGGTGGTAGCCGGAAGCGAAGGCAGTGTCCAGGGGAACGACGCACAGCAATACGACGAGAATCAATCCGCTAAGGCGCATGCTCAGGCCCCCTCGTTGGTAACGACTCCCACTCTGTATGACGACCGGAACGAGCGCAGGTTCCGTACATGCGGCGCCGTGCTTCACAGACTCTCCCCAAACCCGTGGGAACTGAATCCTGACTAGGCAGCGTTCATGAGCTATATAGGTGGTGGGAATTATTACCAGGGATGCAGGTATAGCAATGCCGCCAGATCGCGGACAACCCGTATACAGCTTGAAAGTCGCCGCCGGTCTCGTGGGCCTGAGCCCGCGGACGATGCGGCTGTATGAGGAAGCAGAGCTGCTGGCCCCGGCTCGCGTGGGCGGGAACCAGCAGCGGCTCTACTCCGATCAGGACCTCCAATGGCTGAGTTGCATCCGCGATCTGATCCACGAAGACAGCCTCACCGTCGCCGCCATCCGCCGACTGCTTGACCTTATTCCTTGCTGGGAAGTGAAGCACTGCGCGCCCGAGATCGCCGAGGCGTGCAAGTCCCATCTGCGGATCCCCAACCTCGCCGGCATCGATGCCGAGACGGCCGAACAGACGGACACAGAAGCGGCCGATACGGACGCGGCGGACGTGCGAATTGAGCTGTTCTACGGGGTCCAGGAGCTGGATAGCATTCTGCATTGCGCGCGGTGCGTGGCGGCTGAGCGGGCGGCGCGCAAGGTGGCGCTGAATTACCCCGATCGCGTTAGCGTGCACAAGGCCGACATCCTCTCTGACGCAGCGCAGAGCCTCGGCGTGATCATGAGTCCGACGCTGCTGGTGAACGGCGAGCTTCTGACGTCAGGGACGGGCGTTCGAGAAAGTCGGCTGGACAACTACGTGCGGCAGTTGCTTGAAGAGATCGACGACGAAAACGGCGTCGGGGTTGAAACCCCTCCTACAAGTGCTAGCGAAGGAGTCGAGGCATGAGTCAAGAGCACGATTTCAAGGTGGCGGTATTGGGATGCAGCGGGATTGGGAGACTGGTCTCAACCGTTGTGCGGCAGGCGGTCTACATGATCGCAAACGACCGGCCCGATGACGTGGTGATCATGAGCGCCGGTGAACTGACGGGCGACGTCGCCGAGGGACTCGAGGCGGCCAAGAAGTACCCGCTGGTGGTCATCGACGGGTGCCGGCCGAAGTGCGCGACGGCCATCGCCGCGGGCAAGGACCTGAACATCGTGGCGCAGGTGTGGGTGCCGAAAGTGGCCGCGAAGTACAAGCAGTCGATCGCCGGCGAGAACCGCGTGGCGCTGGGCGAGAAGGGCATGGCGCTGGCGCGGAGGGTGGCCGATGAGGCGATCGACGAGATCGATCTCGCGCTGGCCGAAGAGGCGATGAGCACGCTCTGAAGGCAGGGGCCACGTCAGGGCTGACGTCAGGGCTAACGACGGTACGAAACGGGGAAAGGACAGGACCATGCCAGACAAGATCTGCATTCAGCCTTGCTTGGGAATCAACAACGCGGCCAGCACGATCGGCCGGCAGGCGTCATATCTGGCGCACGATGAACTCCTGGGCCGCGACAAGAGCGACCTGGGCTGCGCGCCGGCGCTCTACGCGGATGTCGAGGAAGACATCGACTTCATCAGGGAAGACTACGTGGTCGCGGTGGAATCGTGCGGCAACCGTTGCGCGAACCATCTGGTCGCGGAGAAGCAGGGCGAAGTCCACGCCACGGTGATGGTCGAGGAAGTGCTCGCCGAGGCGGGGATCACGCTGGATGGCATCCCCCGCGAGCATGTCGAGGTCGATCACCCGGCCGTGAAGGCGGTCGCTGATGAAATCGCTCGCGTGTCGAAGAGCCTGCTCGATGGCGAGGGGAACTAGCCTGCGATGAGAGAGTCGATGCTCCCCCGACAGATGTTCGCGGAGACAGTGGGATCGTACATCCTCTGCTTCTTCGGGCCCGGCGCGGTGGCGGTGGCGGTGCTAACCGGCGCCCACCAGGGCCTGTGGCAGGTCGCGAGCGTCTGGGGGTTCGGGATCGCGCTGGCGATCTACGCGGTCGGCTCAGTCAGCGGCGCGCATCTGAACCCGGCGGTGACGGTGAGCATGGCTATCTTCCGCGGCAAGGACTTCCCGGCAAGGAACATCGCTCCGTACATCGGCGCGCAGATGGTTGGGGGCGTGCTGGCGGCGCTGACGCTGCTGGTGCTGTTTGGCCCCACGTGCCGACAGTTCGAGACCGACAATGGCATCACCCGCGGCGAGTCGGGCAGCCAGCACTCGGCGATGTGGTTCGGCGAGTATTTCCCGAACCCAGCGATGTACGGTACCGACGAGGCCGCGTTTGCACAGGTTACGCCGCCGATGGCGTTCCTGGCCGAGGGAATCGGGACGGCGTTCCTGGTCTTCTTCATCTTCGCGCTGACGGACGCGCGCAATCCGCTCTCCCCCAGCAAAGTCCGGCTGGAGCCGCTGTTCATCGGATTCGAGGTTGCGGCCATCATCGCGATCATCGCGCCCCTCACGCAGGCGGGCTTGAACCCAATGCGCGACTTCGCGCCAAGGCTGGTCTCGTATTTCGCGGGCTGGGGCGAGATCGCCATCCCAGGACCGCGCGGCTGCGAGTGGTGGCTGTTCATCGTGGCGCCGCTGGTGGGAGGGCCGGTTGGAGCGGCGGTCCACCAGGCGCTCAGGTCCGAGAAACGCAGGCAAGCGGCGACGGAGAGCGCGGTTGAGGAGACAGGAAAGGCTGCCAAATGAACTGCTACGCATGCAACAGCCAGCAGAAGGCGACGCCGGCCGTCGGCATCTGCATCATCTGCGGGATGGCGCTGTGCCCCGAGCACGTTGTCCGCGAGGAGCTGCCCCAGTGGGTGGAAGTGCGCGCGGGCATGGGCGCGATGCGCCAGGAGCTGGCCGAGACGCTGCCGAGGATTACGTGCGCGGAGTGCCACCGCGTGCTGAGCGAAACAGGCTAGTAGAAGACAGGACCGGGCCGGCGAGAGTCGGCCTTCTTTTGGGATCGATTATTGGATTTAGGGTCCGAATTAACTAAAGAACCAGTAGGGAGGCTAGCAATGGGTTGGCTAATCTTCTTGTTCATCGCGGTGGCGTTTCTGGCGTACGCGAATGGCGCCAACGACAACTTCAAGGGCGTGGCGACGCTGTTTGGCAGCCACACCACGAATTACAAGAAGGCCCTGCTGTGGGCGACGGGCACGACGCTCGCGGGCGCTCTCTGCTCGGTCTTGCTGGCGGAGGGTCTCGTGAAGACCTTCTCGGGCAAGGGCCTGGTGCCGCCTGAGATCGCGGCGTCGACGACATTCGCGCTCGCGGTAGCGCTCGGCGCGGGACTCACCGTCATCATCGCGACGGTCATCGGCTTCCCCATATCCACCACCCACAGTCTGACCGGCGCGCTGACAGGCGCGGGCTTGGTGGCTTGCGGCGCGGAGCTGAACTTCGGCGCGCTGGGGAAGTCCTTCTTCATCCCACTGCTCGCCAGCCCGCTGATCGCACTGGTCCTTGCGGGCGGCCTCTACCCCTTCATGAAGTGGATCCGAGACAAGTTGGGCATCACGAAAAAGTGGGTCATCTGCACGGTCAGCCCGGCGGCTTTGGCAGGGGCGGGGAACACCGGCGTCGACATGGCAGTGGCAGTGGCGCCGGAGAAAGAAACCGCGCCGCCCGCTGAGTCGAGCGAGAGCGGAGATACGATGAGAGTGGAGCAGTATGATGGCGAGGTCCTGGGCATGCAGTGCCAGTCAGTGCTTGACACGGCGCACTTCGCCAGCGCGGGCATGGTGAGCTTCGCCAGAGGACTGAACGACACGCCGAAAATCGTAGCCCTGCTGCTGGTGGCGAACGCGGTCGGGGTCCACTGGGGACTGCTCGCGGTGGGGATCGCCATGGCGATCGGCGGGCTACTCAACGCGCGGAAGGTCGCCGAGAAGATGAGCCTGAAGATCACGCCGATGAGCCACGGACAGGGCTTCACGGCAAACGTGGTGACGGGCTTTCTCGTTGTGGTCGCCAGCCGGATGGGCGTGCCTGTTTCGACGACGCATGTCTCGTGCGGGTCGTTGTTTGGCATCGGCGCGAGCGGCAAGAGCGGTGACATGAAGGTCATCTCCGAGATCATTCTCTCTTGGGTGCTGACGCTCCCGGTGGGGGCGCTCGCCGCGGGGCTGGCGTACTGGGTGTTCAGCTAGGAGAACGGCCGCAGGCAAGAATGCCTGCGCCACGAAGACAGCAAGGGGACACGGATTACATGAGCCAAGCCAAGCGCGTCATCTTCCTCTGCACGGGCAACTCATGCCGCAGCCAGATGGGCGAAGGGCTCCTGCGTCACATTGGCGGAGAGGCCGTCGAGTCATTCAGCGCGGGCACCAAACCCGCGGATCGCGTCCACCCTCTCGCCGTGGCGACGATGGCCGAACGCGGCATCGATATCTCCAGCCACACGCCGAAGGTGCTGGACGACTTCGACGGGGAGACCTTTGACCTACTCATCACAACGTGCGACAGCGCCCAGGAAGAGTGTCCACATTACTCCGGCGCGAAGGAACGACTGCACTGGTCGCTGCCGGATCCCGCCGACGCGACCGGCACGGAGGAGGAGATTCGGGCGTTCTTTCGCGAAGTAGCGGACGACATCGAGCGGCGGATCAACGAGCTGCTCGCCGACACCGCTTGAGAGACCTCGGAGGCCCAACTCAGTGCGCACCCTCGCCCGGCTCGCAGCCCCATCCCTGATGGCGCTGCTGCTGTCCCCCACCTTCGCCGAGACGATTGTCGACGAGTTTGAGACGCTCAATACCCAGACGTGGCGACCCGCGAACCTGCTCGGCGACCGGCAATTCCCAGGCCTGAGCGTTGAGGTCCGGGATGGCGCGCTGCGCATCCAGGGGACCACCGACGACGAGGCTATCAGCCTCGCCGGCGTACGGACGAGGGCGATGTTTGGCGCGTCGGAGGCGCAGCCGCTCACCGTGCGGGTGACGCGCGCTTCGCACGGAGGGCGAGCCGATCGCGCGGAGCATGGCGTGATCCTGTGGAGGTCGGCGGGGGAGTTCTTCTACGTGCGCGAGCCAGTCCATCAACTCGTGAAGGACTGGCAGCGATATCAGTCGTGGCAGGTGCTGACCGGCGGCGGCGGGATCGGCGTGCAGGATATCCTCGACGAAGAGCTGTTCCTCGAAGCGAATCCCCAAGAACCCTTCGACTGCAAGCTACACCAGATGCCACGCGCGGTGGAGATCCGGTTTGATGGCACGACGGTCGTGGTTAGCATTGATGGCGAGGAGTGCCACCGGCAGGAGCTGCCTTGGAGCGGGCCATTCACCGTCGGGCTTGTCGCCGGAAGCTTGGGCGCCGCCGTGCATGCGGACGTCGCGTTCAGCGACATCGCGATTGAGGGCGACGTGATGGCCGAGGTCGATGCGCTGCCGATCGATACGACAGGCTGGGAGCCGGCGCAACCATCGTACTGGCGGGGAGATGCGGAGCTTGACGAGGGCGCGGCGGAGCGGCTGCTGGCTACGAAGCCGCCGGTGCAGGCGGCGATGGTGCTACGATCCCGCTGGCAGCCCTCGGTGATCAAGCAGTTCATCGACTGGTCGGCGGACGAAGGCCTGAACTGCGTGGCGCTGGATCTCGCGTGGAGCGAGGTTGAGCGGGAGAAGGGCGCCTTCGATTTCAGCCGGTACGACGGGTGGATCAACTATGCGGTGAACCGAGGGCTGTGGGTGCAGCTCAAACCATGGTGGATCAACCGCCAGTACCCCCGATGGATCAGCCCCGAACTCGAGCAGAAGCCACTGATAGGGACCAATCGCCTGCACGAACTGACCTTTGCCAACGATGGGTTGAATGACCACATCGCGCGGTTTGTAAGCGAGACGGTGAGGCACTACCGGGGCTACCCCGTCACGTGCTACACGCCGGTGGCGGCGAGCGCGGCGGAGCTTGAGTATTCGCACGGCGACTGGCGCGATGCGTCCGACTGGGCGCTGGATCAGTACCGCGAGTGGCTTGGGCGGAAGTACCCGGGCAGGAACACGGACGAGGCGACGATGCCGGAGAACCTGGATGTGACGCCGGGCGAGCCGGATCTCCGGGCGCATGTCATCGACTGGTTTCGCTATCGCGAATGGTCGCTGAAGCAGCTCGTCGACCGGCTGGGGAAGGCGATCCACGAGGCGGACCCCGAGGCGGTCTTCGCGATACAGGTTGGCCGCGCCCAGGACGGCCCCTCGTGCCCGCGGCGCGCCTCGGTGGGCGTTTTCTACTGGGGCGAGTCAGCGGACATGGTGATTGCGGATCCGCAGCCACGTGACGGCGACTCGATGGGCTACCTGATCGACACCATCCGAGGCAATGGGAAGATCGCGGCGATGGAACTGGATGCGCCGGCGCGGTTTGAGCTGCCGATGGATGACTATCGCGACAACACCGTCGACTGCTGGCGACACGGCGGAACGTGGAGTTCGTGGGCGAACTGGGTGCCCGATGAGCTGGCGCTGGAGGGCGTCCTGCGGATGACGCGAGAGACCGCGGAGGCGCTCGACGCGGACCACTCATTTCCAACGCCACCGACGGCGATGTACGTGAGCAAATGGGACCTATACTGCTACCACGGGCAAGACCGGTGGCGCGAGTATCGAGATGCCTACCTGGGGCTGACGGATGGCGGGAGACAGGTCATCGATGTGATTAGCGATGATAGAATGCTGGCGCAACCAAGGGCATTGGGACGGTACGACCGGATCGTGGTTCCCTACGCTGATTGCATTGACGCGCGGGTGCTGAAGCTCCTAAAGCGTCACGCGAAGAAGCTCGAGGTGACGCGGGACGCGGAGTTTGGGAAGAACGTGCTGAGTATCGCTGACGGCGACGGGTACTGAGCCCCTGCTGGAGCCCATGATAGGCGCGCGGGCAGGGGATGAGGTGGTAGGCGTCGAAACCCCATGTTGTTCACCCCATGTTCATGCGACAGCGATACCGCCATCATGCATTGCGATGGCTTCTCTGAGAGGAGCAGCAAGCATTGGCACTGTACTCCCCCACTTCACGAAGTCCCCTTGAGAGGATCGACATAAAGGCCCGCGGGGTCGATGTCGTCACGCGGGTCCGCAAGGCCTTGCAGGCAGGCCAGGTCAGCCTTCCCGAGAAGACGGCGAAGGCGTTCGCCTGGGAGGCCGCGGAGATCCACAAGATACTCCTCAACCCCACACCGGACGAGACGCTGAGCATCTTCCCGACCCCATGGTTGCAGGTCCGGTGGGATACCGTCATCTTCTCTCCCACGGACCCGTGGTACCCATACTTCGACACGACAATAGACCCTCGTCGCATCGACATCCAATACGCTCCGTGGGGATGGTTCGAGCGCAAGTACGCCGAGTCTGGGGAGTACGAGCTCTCCCCATGGGGATCGGCAGGCCGTTGGTCAGTATTGAAGGCGCAAGACCCCACCTTCAATCCTCGATCAGAGGACCTCTTCGATTATTGGGGTAAACACATGGTTGTCCTATCGGCCGATCCCGACCCGCTGGTGTGCTCCGAGCGAGTGCGGGAAGCGCGCATGGCCGTGCTACGGAACGACAGCACGTATAGCGCCGAGATGAAGAAGGTCTGGGGCAACCCGCACGCGTCCAATCGCCAGAACGCAGAAATCGAGCTTACGCACGCGTTCAGCGCGCGGTTGCTGGCTGACAACGAGCAGTGGAAGCTGAGAATCGCAGCGAACATGGTCCCGGCCAAGCGCGGGACCACAATCAGCATTGGCGACGTCAGTGGCGTCACGCAACAGGGGGCCATCTGTGCGGTTCATCTGCAGCGACTGTGCGTGCTTCTCGCCGCGATGACGTATTGCAAGGGTGCGGGCGAAATGGACTGGACTGGGCTTTCGTACCACGAGCTGGAGCAACGGCTCGGCAACATGGGCGTGTCCGACATCGTCGAGCCAGCGGCGCCCGACGATCCCCCCGACCCGGCGTGGAAGGCGTTCCGCGCAGCCCTCAACGACACGATGGTGAAGCGCAAGGCGAAACCGATACTGGGAGACGAGTCATCCGAGGCGCGCGCGTGGATCTGGAAGCGCGGACTCCTCGGCGGAGAAACGGTCGTGGTGGCAGCGGACAGCATCGAGGCGGGGCATGTCCAGGAGGCGCTGAAGTCCAGCGCCGACTCCAAGGCGTCCGCCGTGCTGGTGGTCGCGGGCAGACTCGAACAGGCCGCCCATGCCCGGACTATGTTCCCAGGCATGCCCGAACAGATGGAACCGGCGCTATGCACGATCAGCCCACGCGTCTTCGTCGGGTCTGCTGAGACAGGCCTTGAGCAGCTCTTCAAGGAAATGAAGGAGGAGCCCCCGCCCGAGAGCAGTGACTTCGAATTTGACCAGGCGACGGCCATGGGCATCGTCAACCCCGCCGTCACGTTCTGTTTTCTGGCGACTGACCACGTCAAAAAGCTACAGGGGGCGCCTGACTAGTCGCAGCAGGCGACGCTCCCTAGCCGCCCGCGAGGAGCTGGCCGGGGAGCGGAGAGTCATCAATCGGCAGCCGCACGTCGGCGTCCATGGCGTCGCCCGCGGCCTCAAGCTGCCGGCCGAGAACGCCCATCGCGCCGGTCAACTCGCCGACGACGCGCTCGGGCAGCGTGGCTCCGCCTCGCAAATAGAACGAGACAACGGCAATCGGCTGCCCGCTTGAGTCGGAGATCGGGACAGCCGTAACGGAGCAGTTGCTCAACCCCTCGGGCACTCCCTCGGAGAAGCACCGGAACTCGTCAGCCGCGCTCGCGCCCGCGACGGGGCGCGCGGACTTCACCGCATGAGTCGATGGCCCGGCGCCAAAGGGAATGCGCGCCATGGCGAAGCTCTCGGCCAGCGGCCCGGCCGCTGTGACGGCGTCCAACTCTCCATTGCGCTCGTTCACACCGTAGGCGACGCACGCCTGGAAGACGGAGTCCTGGGCAAAGTACTCCACGACGCCGCTGAGGATCGATCTGCGAGTCTGCTCGACGACTCGGGCCTGGGCGATTTGGGTCTCGACTTCGGGGTCCAACGCCGCGCTCGGAGCGAGGTGAGGCAGCGTGCTCCAGATATCATCTCCGAGGTCTTCAGTCAGCTCGTCGGCGCATTCGCCACTCTCGATCACTTCCTGCAGCGCGTGGACGACCGTGGCGTCGAGCTTGCCCTCGCCCGCCTCGGTGCGAAGCTGCTCGAGAGCCTGCTCGCCCGTCCACGCCTTCCGGTATGGGCGGTCGCACACGAGCGCATCGTAGATGTCGATGACGGCCAAGACGCGGGCGCCGACGGATATCTCATCGCCTGAAATCCCATCCGGGTAGCCGGAGCCGTCCATCTTCTCGTGGTGGTGACGGACGACGGTCGCCACATCGCAGCCGAAGTTGATCGGGCGAAGAATCGCATCGCCGGCGGCTGGGTGCTCCTGGATGAGGCGGAACTCCTCATCAGTGAGGCGGCTGGGCTTGTTGAGAACGCCGTCAGGCACAGCCAGCTTGCCGATATCGTGCAGCACGGCGCCCGTCTCAACGGCCTCGAGGTCCTCATCCGCCAGCCCCACGCGCCTGGCGACGGCGCCAGCGAGAGTGTGGACGCGTTTGACGTGCATGTGCGTGCCATGGTCTTTGACATCGATGGCATTGGAGAGCGCCTGCACGATCGAGAGGTACAGTTTGGCGGTCTTCTCGCTGTCGTGAGCGCGCTCTTCGAGGTGGTCGATCTCTTCGCGAGCGCGACTGGCCTGAGTCTGCATCGACAGATGCATTACGTACGCAAATGGAACGCCGACGAGGAACGCCCAGTTCCGGATCCACTCCGGGGCGTTGGCGACGGCGAGAGCGACCGCCCCACCCGCACAATACACGGGCGCGGTGGCCAGCAATTCGCCCCACCACCGGGTCGGCGGGAGCCTGAGCGTGGTCAGCGTCGAAACGAGTCCCAGCGCGAGGGCTGAACCACCATAGAAGACTCCAATGGCGGCGCTGGCCGCGATCAACATCGGCAACGAGAGAACGACGATGGGTCCGCCCGGAACGCTTGCCGGCACAAGCGCGTAGTAGGCGAGCCCGCCGCCGAAGGCCGATACCGCCAGGGCCGCGGCGTTATAGCCGGTCGCCCAGATGGCCGGACGCGCCTGCCCCTTGGGACGGAGGTAGTGGGCGGCGACGGCATTGGCAATGGCAATGGCGATGGCCGCCCCGGTGCCGCAGCCAAACATGGCCAGCAGCACGAAAAGGAAGCCAAGCGTGATGGCGGCGACTCGTGGGTGAAGCTGAATGCGTTTGGCCGCGACGGCGATGGCGAGGAACAGGTACACCAATACGGACGGTATATCCGCATTCTCAACGGTCGGCAAGAACGGAGCCCACATCAGCGTGGCCACTCCAGCCAGACAGACCCCTATCACCAGTACTTGGGCTGGTCTCCGTAGATCGTGGAACTGCACTGTGTTCCACCCCTTCTTGAGGCGCCAAGAACAGCAGGCGGCGTCGCCTGCTAGTGCCTCTGGCGCTCTCCCGCCGGCGCGCTTCGCCGGAGGAGAGACTGAGACTCATTCCTCACTTACCACAGCGGGGAGAGGCTGTGAGACAAGAAAGACCAGAATTTCAGGGAGAAACGGACCGACAGGGGGAGGGTGACACGCGCGGCAGCAGAGCGCTTGCCCCGTTGCCGCGCGTGAGCGTGGTCTAGCTGCCCGTCATGGTGCGGAAGAGGGCGGTGTTGAGGCGCAGGACCGTCTCGGGATCGGGACCCGTGTAAGCGCCTTCGTAGGAGACGAAGCCCTGGAAATCGTCACGCATGAGGTTTGCCATCAACTCCTGGTAGTAGCCCAAGACGTCGGCGCCCTCCATGGCGTGCGTGTGGACGGAGGTGTACCACTTGGCGGTCGCATCGTAGATGGGGGCGATTGAGGGCGCGCCCTCGGGCAGGCCCCACTCGCCGTCGCGACCACGCCACTGCGAGTTGAAGACGAGGCCGACGTTGTCGTGGGCGACGCGCTCCATCAGCACGACCGAGAGATCTGGATCCGCGAAGCTGCCGTGCATCTCGGGCGATACGGCGATGCCCTTCGGCTGGGCGTATTCACCGAGATCGCGGATGCAGGCGGCGATGTTGTCGATGGTCTGCTCGCGCGTGTCGTCGTCAGGCAACCGGTCGCCAAGAACCCGGACGTGCGCGCAGTCCATGAACTCGGCCATGTCGATGACGCGCTTGACGCGTTTCACGCTGGTGGCGCGTTCGTCTGCGTCGGGATCGTGGAAGGTCAGACAACTCGTGAGGGTCGAGATCTCCAAGCCGGAGGCGGCGACGCGGTCCTTCAGCGGCTGCCACTGATCCTCAGGCGTGTCCCACTCGAAACCATGCTTCTGCTCGAAATCCATCAGGAATTCCATGCCGTCGAAGCCTGTCTTGACGGCCATCTCGAGCATCTCGTCCAGCGTCCACTTCTGCGCGACTTGGTACGTGTTGAGGACCCATCTCATCGGGGAATCGCCCTCCTGATTGCTGGGGTCGGTTGGTCGGGGAGTGTTGGGGCGAAGAAGGCAGATCACCTTCCCTGGCGTGGGCCGCAGGCAAGAATGCCTTCGCCACGGTTACAGGCGCTTGCGGACGCGGTAGGCCTCAAGGGGAATCTGGCGGCTGGCGTGGCAAGTGACCTCGCCGAGATTCTCGTACCCGTGCTTCTCGTAGAGCCCCAGCGCAGTGACGGTTGAGTGTGTGAGCAGCTCCGGCTTGCCGGCCGCGCGGGCGTCGGATTCCAGCTTGCGCAGGATCAGGCTCGCGACGCCGCGCCGATGGTGGTCCGGATTGACGTAGAGCGAGGCGATGGAATCCGCTCTGCGCTCGCCAAAGCCCATCACATCCCCCGCGCCACCCACGCAAACATAGACAAGCCCTCCGGACACGTTCTCCGCGAAACGCTCGTCGGTGGGCTTGCTGAGCCAGTTGTCGATCTGCTCAGGGGCGTAGTCACGCGAGCAGACCTCGCGCACGGCGCGGGCGTGGAGCGAGACCATGGCGGGAACGTCGTCGAGCGTGGCGCGACGCAGGTTCATGTTGGACCTCATGGCCGCGAGATCGGGACGACGAGTTCCTCGCCATCATGGGACAGGACGCGGACCTCATCGGCTTGCCCGGGACCCAGATCCGGGCTGAGGATGATGATGGCATCGGATCCGCCGATGGCGATGCCACTCCCGGCGGGAGCGACCGCCAGGGGCGTCTCGCCCGGCGCGAGGATCTGGTGGACGATCGCGAAGGTAGCGGACGCGGCGTTCTTCCGGATGATGAGGGTCCCCAGGCGCTCCCTGCCGGGGACGCCTGGCGCGTCGACATGCAATATCTTCATGTCATCGGCCAAGACTCCGCTTACAAGGACTCGCCCACCTTCGGGTTTGGCGAGGGTCCACTGGGCCTGCCAAGAGCCTGCGACGGGTGCCGTCTCGGAGACGTGGTTCATGTATCGATAGCCCTTCTCGTCGCCGAGGGCGCCCTCGGTCGGCGTCGGGTCAGGCGATATGGACAGCTCGCCGAAAGACCGCAGGACATAATCGATCTGGGTCGGCTCGGGAGCTTCCACGCGGTAGACATCGGCGAGGAAGCCGGGCCCCATAACGAGCGTGCGGCGGAGCGTGGTGTCAGGATATGCTCCCGTGCTCTCGCCGACCGCGACCTGGAACGGGCCCTCGCCATGAAACGCGAGACACTGGCCCGTCGTGCCCTTCTGAGTATTGCCGCCGACGGTCACCGTGTTGTGCCCAGGCGTGGTCTTGTAATACCCGCCATGGATCTTCGTGCCGTAGCCGGGATTGCCAAGGTCAGGCATGAGCGTCTGGCCCAGCCCGTACAGGATGATCTCAAGCTTGTCCGGGTGGCCGTGCCCGCCGCCATGGTCGCCGTAGCGAAGCAGCGCCCAGCGCGCGGAAGCGCCCTCGCCGGCGCGTAGGATCGCGACGCCGGTGCCGGTGAGGTTGGCGCTGGGGAGACTGGGGGCTTCGGCCTGGTCAGGCAGATCGCCCCCATAGTCGAGCGCCGCGCGGCTGGTTCGCTTCGAGCCTGTGGCGTACATGTAAGCCAGCACGCGGGCGAACTCGTCATCGCCATACCACCCCAGCGCGCGCTCGATGGAATCGACTGCGATACGCGACGAGCGGTAGCCCTGATCGCTGAGCGAGGGCGGGACGAGGTTGGGCTGAGACATGCGCATGGGCAGGAGGAACATGCGCTTGATCTTGTCGTCTTCGTGGAGGTTGAGACCGTTGTGGCGGGCGGCCTCGCAGTGGAGCATAATCGCGCTGAGCGTGTAGTAATGGTAGCCCATCGAGCGCTCGAACCACATACCGTCGTCGAGGATGCCACGCTTCATCTGCTCGTAGAAGCCGATGTTCCCGCTGAGCGAGCGCTCGATCAGAGCGTCGTCGCCGAGCAGGTAACCGGCGGCGGCATAGCAGGCATTGTGCCAGCACTGGATGTTGTGGAGGCCGAAGGAATACGGGAATCTGTCGTAGACATCCGGCCGGATGAAGTCCTCCTCGATGGTAACGCGCTCTTCCACCGAGAGGGCGTTGTAGAGCAGATCATAGGCGGTCATCACGCGGAGCAGCCACGAGCATTCGCTGAGGGACTGGGCCATGATGCGGCCGCGGCCGGCAGGGCCCGTGTTGACCGGGAGAGTCGGATAGAGCTGAGCGTAGTCGAGGAGGATTTGGGCCCCGCGCCGGGCGTATCGCTCGTCGCCGGTGATGGCGTAGACGAGACCGAGATCGGCTGCGGCGCTGGCGAAACTGCCGTGGAGGTTGGCGATCCAGACACGGTCGAGTTTGACGCCGGTCCGGTACTCGTTGCATGTCGGGCAGAGGTGCTCGTGAGGCCGGTCGGGATCGCCCTTGAGCCTCGCGCCGCATTCCTGGCAGGAGTAATCATGGCTCCAGCCGCCACCCACCTGAGGCGGTTTGTCGGTCTTCTCGAGCCAAGAGTCGGCCTTGGCCTGGATCTTAGTGAAGATCGCGGCGGCCCACTCGTGCTCGGCGACGCGCTGCCTCATGGCGTCGATCTCACCGGGGCTGTAGAAGATGTGCGGGTGGGCGGGTCGATCCTTGAGCGAGATGGCGTGGGGATCGCTGGTCATGGAGTGATCGCCTGCCTTCACTGAGACCTGACACTCAACGCTGCCGGCGGGGAGGTCGGCGAGCCGGGCGGCGTAGCGCGTGCCAAGGTTACCGGGGCCCGCGGGTTGCATGGGGATCTCGCGCCAGGCATCCTCCCCCACCTCGCGCACGCGCAGGATCGCTGTCGGCTCATCGCGCGAGGCGATCTGGGTGGTCAACACGAGTGGGCGATCGTTGTAGCAGGAACTCGGCCAGTCGCCTCGGCGAGCGACGAACTCGGCAAGGTGGAGCCGCGCGTTATCGAATTGCGCCCACTCGTCGGTGCCCTCGTGCCACGCGTTCCAGATGATAGCGAAGACGATCTCTTCACCGGCGTGGGCGGTGAGGCTAGTCGCCTGCGAGCTAAGCGGCACGTCAACGTGACGCCACTTCCGGACGTCATCGCCTTGAGAGTGCACGGTCTGGCGGAAAATCGCGTCGGAGGGATCAGCCGCCTCGGGCTCGGCGGGAAGCGCGTCCCACGCACTGAGCGTGTAGGCGCCGACGTCGATGCTGCCAGACCGGTCGGCGGTGTTGCAGAAGGTCTGGTAATCAAGAGAGAACGTGAGGAGCGACAGATCGTCGGGCAACGTGACGCGCTGACCAAGGAAGACCGTGCCGGCGGCTTTGGGATCACCACCGATGCGCAGGAACTTGCCGGGGTTCCCCCCATCGTCGATCACGGCGACCTTCCACGTCGGCATGCCCCCGGTGCTGGCCTTGTGGAGGTAGCGGACCTCCCACTTTCCCTCATCGAAGGAGGGGTCAGTAGTGATGTCGGCGCGCGCGGCCGATGTGATGAGAATGGCGATCAGAGTGATGATGCGGTGCATGTGCTTCTCCGGGAGACGGCGGGCAAGAATGCCCGCCCCACGAACGGATCTAGGGGCACTGTTGCAGGCAGGCTGACAGATCGACCGGATCGGCGACGCCAGACTGCCAAATGAGCAGGCGGGCGTGCAGATCGCACAGCAGATCGTGGTGCGATGGATCGCCGACGAGGTTGCGGGTCTCGCCGGGATCATCGATTAGGTTGTATAGCTCGTGCTCGCTTAGATGGCTGCAGTTGAACTTCCAGCCGCCAGGCGTGATAACGGTGCGGACGGGATCGGTGATTGAGCGAATGATGTCGTCGCGCGGCGCGACGTCCTCGCAGCCAGCAGGGAGGCTGACCTCGCCGATGATGTCGCCGAGACCGTTGTTGGGACCATTCCACTCGACGAAGACGTCGGACGCGGGGTCTGACAGCCGCCGGCCGGGAAGCGTCTCGGGCACGGGCTTGCCCAGCGCATCGAGGAGAGTCGGCACAACATCGATGTGGCTGACGGGAGTCTCAACGCGCCCGGAAGACACGCCCGGCCCGCGCATGATGAGCGGCACGCGGACGGCTTCCTCGTGCTGAGTGCACTTGGCGATGAGTCGGTGACTGCCCATCATATCGCCATGGTCGCTGGTATACACGACGATGGTGTCATCGGCCACGCCGGAGTCATCGAGGGCATCGAGAATGCGGCCGAAATGCGTGTCGACAAGACTGCAGAGGCCCCAGTAGTTGGCGATCATCCGCCGCCAGTCGGACTCGGTTTCCAGCGGCAGCCCGGAGTGCCCGTGCCGCGCGTAGTGCTGCTGGAAAGCGCGGAGCTTCAGCGGCTGATCCGGCCCAGGCACGGCGTCGAAGTTCGGCGGCAGGGGGATGTCGGCGGGATCGTACTGGTCGTCGCGAGGGCCATAGTAGGGCATGTGTGGCTCGAAGAAGTTGACGAAGAGCATCCACGGCTGGTCGCGGTTCTCGGAGACGAAACGCGAGGCCTCGTTGGCGAGGTAGGCGGGCTTGCTCAGATCCTCGGGCAACCGAGCGCACTGACCGCGCGAGAATGAGGCAAAGCCGTCGGCGCCGACGTGAGGCTCGACGCCGCCGTCGACAAGCCAGTGGAAGTACGTGCTATGCGCATCGGGGTCTCGCCCGGAATCGTAGTGGCCGCGGTAGCCGTCGTCGATACTGATCCACTCGTCGAAACCGTGCTGAGGGAAGATCTCATCGCCAAGATGCCACTTGCCGAAGTGGCCCGTGCAGTAGTCGCTAAAGTCGGCGAGTTCGGGAAGGCACGCGACATCCGGAGGTAGAGCTACATTGTTCTCCGTGCACCCGCTCTGGTGCGGCCACAGACCCGTGAGAAGCGACGAGCGCGATGGGGTGCAGACGGGCTGGGTGACGTAAGCGCGCTCGTAGACCACGCCTCCGCTCGCGAGGCGATCCATGTTGGGCGTCTCGATGAGATCATTGCCATAGGCGGCCATCGTGGCGGCCGACTGCTCGTCCGTGTAGACGAAGAGGAGGTTGGGTCTAGCCATGGTGACTGGAGCTTCGGGGGAGCGAGGCGAGGGACCTTCGAGGCGGCGTGAAGCAGGACGCCCATGCTACCGGGCGATGTCCTTCACGCAGCGGAAGCCGACCGTGCTGCAACGGTCAAGGCCGGGATACATGAGGATAAACTTGGCGTGGTGGGTGTTCGGCTGAGCGCCGCCGGGCATGTACCATCCGGAGCCCTCGGCACGGAAGTACGAGCCGCCGCGGATGATGGTGAAGCGGGTGTGACCGTCGGAGCGCTCGCCCTCAGTCCACTCCCAGACGTTGCCTGACATGTCGTCGCAACCGAAGGGGCTGCGACCGGATGGCAAGCTACCGACGGGGACAGTGCCGGCGCTCGATCCGTTGCAGCGGGAAGCGTCGAACTCGTCGCCCCATGGCCAAGCGCGGCCATCATCGCCTTGCGCGGCGCGGTGCCACTCCGGCTCAGTGGGCAGGCGCTTGCCGGCCCATTTTGCATACGCGCGGGCGTCAGCCATGTCGACGTAGACAACCGGATGGTCGGCGAACTCAGCGGGCGGAGACGAGCCGCCCCAGTGTTTCAGGAAGTTCGTCGCGTCGCGAGGCGCGTAGCCGGATTCCCGGAGGAACTCCTCAAACTCAGCGTTGGTGACCTCGTGTCGATCGATGAAATACGCCGGCAGATCAGTGGGCCCGATGTGGTGTTCGAGCGATCGATGCCAGGGCGCGCCCCAGGCGAAGTCACGCCAGCGCTCAGGAGGCGTGCCAGGATCAGGATAGCATCCGCACTCACGGTATTGGTGGACGAGGTCCATCGTAACGGAGCCGGCGGGGATGAGGGCCATGCCCGGAGGGGGCGAGTCAAGCGAGGCGGCAGGTGATGGATCGGCTGGGATGGGATCGAAGAGCGACGGTTCTCGCGCGGATCGCCGGTCCGCGACGCGCAACGACACCCCGCCGACGTCGGGCGGACCGGGACAGACTGCGATGCACCCGATGCGACCGAGGCGCGTGTCGACTACCGCATGCCCTGCCTCATGGGCGACCGTCAGCTCGCGACCGCGCCAGAGGTCGAATACCCGCTCGCCCTGACGGACACGTATGCGGATGAAGGGCTCGCGGACAACGCTTCCAGTGCGGTTGAGGATCGTGTAGATCGTCGCGCGCTCGCCAGGCCAGCGGTTGGCGTAGACGCCATCGAGCAGCGTGGGAACGAATGGATCCCAACCATCGGAGGTGAAGTTGTCGGCATAGGCGCGCAGGATCGGGGCCATCGTCCGCAGCGTTGAGCTGTCGTCGCCGCTCCACGGGACAGATGTGCCGAAAACATTCTCCCAGACCATCACCCCGCTACCGTTGAAGAAGGCGGCCTCGAGTTCGTCGGAGTGGTCATCATTCCAGCGGCGGATCTGGTGCTGCATGTGACGCGGCTCGATCCACTTCAGGCGCAGGAGGCCCGGCCCGGACACCTCCGGCAGCCACTGGGCCCACGACAGACTGCAGATTTCAAGCTGATCGACCGGCGGGCTGCCCTCGGGCTCGAAGACGACGCCCTTGCGCGCGTCATCGACGGTGGTGCGAAGACGGCTAGCGCCCGCGGACATGGTGTCGAGGAAGACACCATCGGCGCGGATGTCGGCGAGCAGTTGAGCGATGGCGTCATCATCGGAGACCGCCTCGCGGCGAGTGCCTGTGTCCCACGGGTTGTAGTCGATGAAGACCTTGACGCCGCGCTTGTGGAATCCGCGCACGAGTTTGCGCAGGCCGCGCAACCCGCCAGGCATGTCGCGGTAGAAGTCGAACTGGTTGCGCTCGTCGAGCCCAATGCGCGGGTAGGCCTGCCATAGAACGACGGCATCGTATCCGCCGAACCGCTCGTCGCCCTCGCGGAGGAAACCATCAAGGCGGTAGTCGTTGGCCACCGGATCGAAGAACGAGAGATCGTACATGAACGTGAAGTGGCAGACGAATGCACGCGATGCCCACTTAAGGTCGGGACGGTCGTAGATGGCCCTATTGAGGGCCGTTGGTGTGGAGGTAGGCCCTGGGCCTGGGAGACTGCGAAATGATGCGACGAAGGCGCGATACCGCGCAACGGCGGTCTCGGCACGGGCGGGCACGTGAAACGACAGCTCCCGCAACAGCACGTTGCCGGGCGTGGGGTCGTGGGTGGCATCCATGCCGACAATCGGCTTGACCCAGACTTGCTGGGAGTCGAAGTCAGGCAGCTCACCGGTCCAGGTGAGCCCGTGCCACTCGCGGTCTTTTGGGATGTCGATCGTGGAGAAGGCCTCCGACCAGCCGAGCTTCGCGTCGGTTTCGCGCGAGTGCAGGTCGAGGGCCAGCACCAACTCGTTGTTGCCCTCGATCCAGCGGGCCTCGAGGTCGATCTGGAAGGGCTCGCCCGGCGCGAGGTCGGCCGTCTTCGCGAATCCAGGCGTCATGCGCACCCACGCGCGGACGCCTTGGTAGTCGATCTCGACCTCTCGCGCGCCATGGATCTGCTCGCGGACGACGTTCCTAGACGCCTGAAGTTGCGCGAGCCACTCCGTGCGATCGCCCTCGGGGCCAGCTATATACCACTGGTTCCCAGGCGTCCCAGCGGCCACGGCGAGAACCCAGCGGGAGTCAGAATCCGCGGAGAACGTGCGAGAGCTGAGGGGGATGGTCGTGTCAGACAACGCCACCGTCGAAATCAGGACGAGGGGAATGATCAAGGCCAGCGCTCCTGGACGGGATGAGCGAGAGTTTCGGCATGACGCGTGAAAGACCTTGCGACAGCCCAACGGCAGGCCGGTCTACGGCTCCTCGCGCGGCGGCCCGCCTTTCCTATGCGTCTTCCAGCGGTTATGGAACCACAGCCACTGGTCCGGGCGCTCCAGGATGGCGGCCTCAAGCACGCGGTTGATCCGTTGCATTGTCTCCCTTACTGCCGCGTCGCGGTTCTCATTGACGGCGACAGGTATCTCATCCAGGACGCGCATGTGCAGTGAGTCGTCGCTCTCCCGCACGCAGAAGGCCGGGATGATTGGCGCCTTCGACCGCATGGCGGGCAAGGCGGGCCCACGCGGTACCCATGCCGGCCGCCCGAGAAAACTCAGGCGAATCGCGCCCTTCTTTGCGTCGAGATCCGGCAGAATGAACAGGCACCCGCCGTTCCGAAGGTGCCGGAGCATCTCCCTAACCGAGTCTCGGGCCAACACGCGTATGCCAAGGTCGCTGCGACACCGGTCGATGAGCGAGGCGACCGTCGGGTCCGAGGCCTGTCGAGTGATGGCGGCGGTGTCGAAGCCATCCGCTGCCAGTCGCGCTCCGAGCATCTCCCAGTTCCCGAAGTGGGCCGTTAGGATGATGACGCCCTTCCCTCGAGCCAGTGCCTCCCTGATCCTGTCGATACCCTCAACGGAAACGGCCTGCCGAACGCCGTCAGCACCAAGGCGTGGTGCCTTGAGCAACTCCATAAAGGTCTTGCCCATGTTCTGGGCAACGCGAATACGGATCCGCCGGTTGTCCGCGAGCGACAAGGTCTCCCCGAACGTGGCCGCCAGGTTCTCCCGGGCCATGCGGCGCCTCCGACTGGGGGGCACGCAGGCCAGCCAACCGCAAGTGCTCGCAATATGCCTGATCCAGCGTAGCGGCAGCAGGTACGCGACCACCGCGCAGAGCGAGACGGTGAGGCGGAGGGTCAGCCGCCAGAGAGCCGAGGCAATTGGCTTCGCCCTATGGCTTGCCGCAGCGACATTGGGATTGCCCACGCGCGCGCTTGACCTCCTGTTGATAGGGTGCTTCCGCGCCTCGCGGCGGCGCACGACATTCCCGACGCGAAGCGCTGCGAGATGATCGTTCACGCGGAACCGTTCCGAAACCTCCAGGAGCAGGTCCGGAGCGCTGGACCGCCGGGCGTCTCAGTGCCGGTGTCGAGAACCCAGCGGGAGCCAGAATCCGCGGAGAACGTGTGGGATGAGAGGAGGATGGTGGTGTCGGCGAGCGCGATTGTCGACAGTAGGGCGAGGTGGGTTAGCACGTAGACCTCGGCATCGCACGACTGACAACGTGCAGGCGACAACGACCCGGGCTGCGAACTGACGGCTGCATCAGGAGGCGACCATGGCGACACGACTTGCCCTCACGCTCATGCTCATCTCGGCAATCGCGCCGCGCGCTTGCTCGAACACAGTCCGTGTCACAGGGCCGCGTGGCGTGAGGCTCTACGACACGGTCGAGCTTACCGCGATCCACAGCGGAGTCGACGGGAACCGATTCAACATCTTCCCGTCAGTGGCCTTCCGACGCGGCGGGCGAACCGTCGTGGTCGATGGCTTCTACGATGGCGACAGCACGTGGCGCGCGAGATTCATGCCGGATCAGGAGGGTGAGTGGCGGTATACGTGGGCGTTTCAGGGCCAGTCGGTGGAGGGCTCCTTTCTCTGCGCGGGGCCGGCCGAATACGGCAACCACGGGCATGTGAAGCGCGACCCCAAGCATCCACGTTACCTGATGCACGATGATGGCGCGACTCACTATTGGTACGGCGGGAAGTGGATCGCCGCGAACAACTACGGCCCGCGCAGCAAGGGTGGCGAGGCAAACCCAGACCGACTCTCTGATGCGCAACTGCTGGATTACCTGGACGAATGTCAGGCTCGCGGACACAACGGACTGCTGGTCAAGCTGGGGCAGTTTGCGCTTCAGAATAACGGTGCCATGTGGGATCTGAACTGGTTGCGGCGCGCGGAATGGCTCGTGCGCGAGATGGGCAAGCGGGGAGTCTACTGTCAGTTGAGCCTATTCGACACGTGGTCGCGAGATTCGACTGCGTGGTTCGAATACACGACCGACGGCCGGCGGCACCCATTCAACGCGTGGGCCCCAGGCGACGAGGCGAAGAAGGAGCGCTACATCCGCACGATCGTTGCGCGGTTTGCGGGTTACCACAACGTCTACTGGGAACTGGGCAACGAGATGGAGCACCACCCGAACAGCGGCGCCGCATTCGCCGCCGAGGCGAACGAGAAGTACCTCCCGTGGATACGGAAGCACGATCCCTACGGATTGCCGATCGGCGTCTCGGAGGAGTCGATCTGGCGGAGTACTGACGTGGACATCGCGTTCCTGCATCAGACCAGCCGGTTGCCGCGAGTCGAGGATGACCGTCCGACCATCATGAACGAGCTGGTCTTCGGATGGCACGGAGGAGAGCTGTACAAGGACGAGACGATGCGCGACGGCGCGAACCGTCTTGGCTACCGGCGGACGTTCTGGCGCGTGTTCACGCGGGGCGGGTCAGGATGTGGACAGGCGACCTGGCTGGACATCGCAACGCCGCTGAACGACGCAGCGCTAGATGTGATGGATGACCAGCATCGACTGCGCGAGTTCATCGAAGCCCTGCCGGTGGATATCCGCGGGATGGGCCCCGACGCCGAGTTCGTGGTGGCGAGTCCGGGCGAACCCTCGACACGGTCCAAGCTCGGCAAGTGCTACGTCACTTACTTCCTGCTTGAGCCGGGCGAATCGGCACCGGCAGGCCAGGTCGAGTTGAACCTCCCGCCGGGCGCGTATGAGGCCTCGTGGCACGACCCGAAGACAGGGGCTGCGACGGACGCGCAATTGGTGGGAGACCGCATCGACCACCCGGCGTTCAGCGAGGACATCGTGCTAAGGGTGGTGGGGCGGTAACGGCGACCGGCACAGGCGTCACTCACCATCCGCCTCGGCGAGGGCTTCGAAGGCGCGCCAATTGGTGATCGTGAGGTCAATGGCCGGCTGCGATTCCGCTTCGTAGGACGGAGGCATGCGCACGCCCTCGAACACGGCCGGGCCGTCATAGTCCACGCCATCGAGCGCTCGGATCGCGGCGCGCCAGTCGATCGTCCCGAGCCCCGGCACGAGATGGCGGTCGGTCGCGTGGATAGTGAGTCTCGGATCGCCGCCGCCGAAGTTGTCGTGGAGGTGCAGCGTCGCTAGCCGCGAGCCGCAGGAGAGAATCGCCTCGGCAAGGTCAAGCCCGCTGCAGTGCACGTGACCCGCGTCGAGGCAGATGCCGAGGTTATCCGCCCCCACCCCATCGATCATCGCCGCGATCTCCTCGACGCGGTATGAGAACTGATGCTGGATCGGTAGGTTCTCAAGCGCAATGCCCACATTCCGTTCCGCGGCCTCCCCGCAGAGCCACTCGAGAAACTCGACCACCTGGGCATCGTACGCTTCGAGGCCGACCTGGGCGATGTGATCCGCCTCGGCCCATCCCAGCCCCTCGCGCCAAGGGATCTGCAACGTCCTGAAGTGTAAGACGACATGCTCCGCGCCCCACGCCGCCGCATAGTCAAGCGTCACGCGATGCGCGTCGTGAAGCTGGGTAGGATCGCCGGTGGGATGTGCCATGGCACTGGTGCCGTGTGCGGACACGACCCTCATGCCGGCCTCGCGGAGAGCGCCACCCACGGCGCGGCCCTGGGCGGCGTCGTGGCCACCGAATCCATCAGTGCCGACCGCGGTCACGCCGCGCGAATTGAGGAACTCAAGGTGCTCGGCAAGATCGGGTCGAGATGGGTCGAGGTAGAATGCCAGTTCACGATCGGGCATCGGTAGCTCCAGTCAGTCGGCGCGTCAGGTCAAGGCGTCAGAATGAGCTTGCGCAGATTCATGAGGTGGCGACCCTCGGGAATCGCTGTGGCTTTGATGGTGCAAGTGAGCGACTTGTCAGCGCCGGTCCTGATGGTGCCGAGGTCGAGGGGCGTGTAGTCCTGCCACGCGGTCGTCGGCTTGTCGATGGTCGCTTCGATCACCTGATCGCCGAGGGTGAGGGCGAAGTCGCTTCCTTCGGCGCCGGGCAAGCAGGCGTATTCGAGGCTTACCGAGTAGGTCGCGTTCGGCTTGACGACGATCTCCCATGAGGCGACGCTCTCAATGTCACTCCAGTAGCCGATATTGTTGACCGTCTCGCCTCCCGCCGTGTTCGTCTCCAGACGAATGGCGCCCGAAAGATCGGCTGACTCGGCGGGAAGGACGATGACGCCGTCGGCGTCTGGGCGGATCCGAACATCAACCACGGGCTCGCCATCGAGTTCGAGGGCGACAACCGTGGCGTGAGGGAAGGGCAGACGCCCGAGCAGGTCGATGGTGGGAGCGCCTCCGCCACTACCAGCGACCGGCAACGGGTCCGCGTCCGGATCGTGCAACAGGTAGGCACGGTTGATCCTCGTCACCAGGCCGGGAACGGCGAGCTTGTGGTCCTTGGGCCAATCGAGGACGTGCAGATAGATCGTGTTGCCTTTCGTGGTCGAGCGTCCCCAGTCGAGGCGAGGGAAGCGGCTTGCGCGAGTCCCGTAGATCGACTCGCCATTGGAATCCAGCCACTCGCCGAGGGCGATCAGGCGATCTTGCTGGATGACCGGAATGCGACCGTCAGCCGTGGGCCCGAGGTTGAGAAGCAGGCCCCCGCCGTTGCTGACGAGTTCGATGAGCAGCCGGACAAGTTCAGTCTGGGTGAGATAGCTGTCGTAGTTCTCAAGCCGGTTGAGCGCGAAGCTGTGTCCGATCCCGCGACACTCCTCGAAGGGCTTGCCCTCGTCAGCCATGCCGGGCCCGGATAGGTTGCCATACTCGGTGGTGTAGTAATCCCCTACCTGCCCGCGCAACTCCTTGCCCCAGCGGTCGTTGACGACGAGTTCGTCCGGATTCGCGCAGTTGTTGTAGATCCACGCCAGCGTCTCCTCGCTACGCCATGACTTGTCCGAGTGGTTCCACTCGCCATCAGGCCAGACGACTGCAGGCTCGTACTTGGTGACGAGTTCCTTGATCTGAGGGACCATCATCTCGTCGACATAGCGAGCGCGATCCTCCTCGTAAAGAGGGTTGTCCCACTCCATGAACGAGTAGTAGAAGCCCATCTTCAGGCCTTCGCCGCGGACGGCTTGCGTCAGGTCGCCGACGAGGTCGCGCTTGGGACCGGTCTCCGCCGCGTTCCAGGCGTAGCCGCGCACCTCACTCGACTTGGCCGCCGGCCAGAGAGCGAAGCCATCGTGGTGCTTGCTGACGAGCACGACGTACTTGGCGCCCGCTCGCTTGAAGAGTTTGGCCCAGTCATCAGGCTTCCACAACTCCGCGCGCCACATCGAGGCGAAGTCCGTGTAGGCGAAGTCAGCGCCGTAGTTCTCCTCGTGGAACTTGCGCACGAGGCCGCCGTGGGAGTTGGTCTTCAGCCAATTGAGGTACCACTCGGCGTAGGTGGACGTGTCGCAGATCGCGGGGACGGAGTAGACGCCCCAGTGGATGAAGATCCCGAACTTCGCGTCGCGGAACCACTCCGGCGACTTGCGGGAGTTGAGCGATTCCCACGTGGGCTCGAAGACGGGTCGAGCATTGTCCTGGGCGATTACCCCCGGGGCAAAGATGCATGTGACGGACGTGAGCCAGATGATGTGCTTCCCCATGGTGGCCTCCAGGCTGGTGGTTGGGCACGGCCGGCCGGCATGCGAGCTGGAAGCTCGCGGTCCAAGACGACACGCCCCTACGACGGCGCGTCGCCCCAGTCGGGAACGTCGAGGCGCTCGCCGTCCTTGAGCGCGGACTTGTGCGCCATGACGCCCATGGCCATGTAGCGCGCCGCCTCCCAGGCGTTGATCGCGGGCTGGCGGTTCTGCGCGACAGCCTCGACGAACTCATGCACGAGGTATGGATGCGAGCCGCCATGGCCCGAGGGGACGAAGTCACCGTCGCCCTCCACGCCGAGCGCGGACTTGAATGCCGCCCCTACCTCGGGCGGGAGCGGGTCGAACATATCGGCGTCCCTGAGAACGACGCGCTCGAAGCGCTCCATATCGGCGGGCGGCTCATCGCGGTGGTTGCAGATCCACTGGTTCTCGCGGAAGGTGCCCTTGGAGCCCATGATGCGGAAGGTCTCGCCGTCATGCCCCAGCTCGCCGGCGCACTCGCGGAACTCACAGATCCTCACGGTGGCCCCATTGCTCATCTCAAACAGCGCCGTTTCATTGCTGATGTCGCCGCCGAAGAAGCTGTCGTCGTTCTGGTTGCGGTAGCCATACCCGGTCACCTTCAACGCGTGGGCGTTCATGACCGACACGGGGCCGGATGTCGAGTGCGTCGGGTAGTGCATCGGGCCGGATTCGACGCCTCGGTCGCGATAGCTCTTCGCGCGCTCAAGCCACTCCTGGCCCGCCGCGCTGGACGTGCGAGCCACCTGGACATTGCGAAGATTGCAGCCGGGCGAATCGACGTCGTGGAAGTACTCGCCCTCGGCGTAGACGAAGTCGCCGAACATGCCCTCGGCCGCTTTCTTCCGGCAGAACATCGTCTGCGGCCGGTAGTAAGTCGTCTCCCCGAGCATGTACTTCATGCCCGTGCGCTCCGATATCTCGACGATCCGATCGCACCAGTCGAGGATCAGATCTCCGTCGGGCAACGAGACGATGGGCACGGCGCTGTAGACGTGCATGCCCGATACCATCGCGCGCGCGCACTGCGCAGCGTGAAGCCAGGGCTGGGTGATGATGACCAGGGCGTCGAGGTCGGACTCGAGAATGTCGTCGAGCGATGGGTAGAGATCATTCTGGCTGAGCTTGGCCTGCCACAATTCCTTCTCAGCGAAACGAGCAACGCGTTCGGGCTCGCGGTCACACAGCGCGATGCGGTCGACGAGAGGATGGCTCATGAACATATCGGCGAAGGCAACGCCGAACTGCCCGAGCCCGACCATGCCGATGCTGATTCCCATGAGTGCAAGTCCTCCTGTTGGTCGACGATCGGGACGATCGTCGTGCTGGATGCCCGACGGCGCCAAGCTAGCGGCTGGCGGCACGACGACAGCCAGTTGGGAGTTCGGAGTATGAGGCGGTTTGACCTCGGCTAGCGCGGAGGCTTTGCTGTGCGAGCGGCGGTTGAATGGCGTGAAAGCGCGTTCAGCGCAGGTCCTGGCGTCCCCAGCAACCAAACGGACTCATGACAAGTCGAACACTCGCCCAAACGTGGAAGGAAGTTGATCCCTCGTGGAATGCATTAAGTGTGGTCACACGACAATCGTGGACGTGAAATTCTGCCCGTCCTGCGGCGAGGAGATGCCCCAGCCCGCGCAGGCTGAGGCTAGCCAGCCGGCTGCGGCGACCCCGCCTGCCGCGCCGCCAACCGTGGCGCCGGCACCGCCGGATCCCGGTCCGCCGCCAGCGGCGCCAGCGGCAGTTCCGCCAGTCGCGACGACGCCGCCGGCCACTCCGCCGGTTGCCGCGCAGCCGCCAACGACGCCGCCACCAGCCCAGACGGTACCTACCACGCGGCCGCCTGCGACCGCGATGACGCCACCCCCTAAGAAAAAGTCCGGATGGCTCTGGGCGTGCGGTGGATGCGGATGCCTCGTGGTGCTGGGCGTCATCGCCACGATCGTCATCGTCATCATGATCGCGGCCAAGGAGAACCGGGAGAACTTCATCGACCCGGGACTGGAGATCAATACCGGCGACGACACGTGGGAGATCGAGGATGGTGACCTCAACGACCTGGACATCTGGGACGACACCGAGACCGGCGGCGCGGTCGCCATGGAGCATTACTCGGTCACGATTCCCGACGGTTGGACTCGCCAGCCCGACGAAGAACCCGACCCGACCGATCTGGTCATCTACGGGCCGTCCGTCGATGGGGGCTACCTAGAGATCTGGTTCCTCGTCAGCGTGTTCGACGATCCCGTAACGCTCGAGGAGTATGCCGCCGCGGAGATCGGTGGCCTCGACTATGAGCCTGATACCCAAGACCCCTACGCTACTCTCGCCGGCGTGCCGGCCCACATGGCGACGTTTGCGCAAGATGGGCTCGACATGGTCGTCATTTCAAGCGTGGTGGGCAATGCCGGCATCAGCGTCCTCATCTCCGGGCCCACGGGGTCGTGGGTTGGGCACCGCGCGGAGTTCGACACCGTGCTGAACACGCTGGCCATCTACGAATAGAACGCCGGCTCTACGAGACGACTTGCTTCGCGACGCGGGACCAGGTTATCAACGCCTGTCCCGCGTCTTCGTTTATGGTCTGGATATCGCAGAGCTTGAGGTTGAATGGTTGATCGCCGGACGCCTCGACGAGGCCCTCAAGTTCCTCGCGCATCTCATCCTCGCCCCACAGAAGCAGCACGTTCGTCGGGTGTGAATGCACTTCCATGACGACGCGTGGCGGCAGCGCCTCGGCGCAGGCCGATGGGTCAGACCAGGGCGAGACGTGGAACTGGCGCAGGTTGGGGAGATCGCGGATGATGGGGGCCTTCAGATCCATGGTCTCGCAGGCGTGGTAGTAGACCATCCCGAACAGCTCCGCGATCGGCACGTTGTAGGGTTGGACGAACTCAGCGTAGGCATCCGGGCCGTAGCTGGCGGAGGACTGAGCGTGCAGGTACCCCCAGCTTGCTGACAGCTTCGATACGTCGCGCAACGGGGCAGGCGCCCCGTCGCCACGCGGCGAGGAGAAGTCGTCCCACGGGCTGTGAAGCGCGCACTCGGTGGGGGCAAAGACGCAGCCGGCGGCCTCGCGCCCGCTGTGATAGTCCACGATGGCCTCGGAGAGGAACGCCATCAGCTCTTTGAGCCATTCGGGCCGGTCGTACACATCCAGCAGCAGGTTGTCCATCCCCCGAAGCCTGACCGCCCACTCGAACGGACCGTTGTGCGTGGCATTGCAGTGGAATGCGAGCGGCAGCGCCTCGCCAACGAGGTCGCGGACGGCGCAGGTCTGGCGCTCGGCGGCGTCGGCGTCGTAGGAAAACTCCGGAGCGCGGAGCCTGCCGATATCAGCCGGATCCCCAAGTGGCGGCACCGGCTTGTAGGCGCCGCCCGCCCGATCGCTGTGGTCGAAGCCAAGGGGAACGCCCCACAGCTCATCCGGCGCCATCGCCGGCAGCGCGCCGAGGACGAGGGTTGGATCGAGCGGCGTGTCATCGGCGATGTGTTCCGCGCGCCACAGCGAGTGGCGAAGGTGCATCTCGATTGTCCGCGCGAGGCCTTGCTTGTGGACGAAGGTCTCCTCGGGCAAGATCTGCTGCCAGACGAGGTCCTGAGAGCCCTGGAACATCGCGCACGAGACAGGTACTTCACGCGTGCGGCCGTTGAAGTGATCCGCCCAGAGGCGTCGCCGACGTTCCTGCTCGGGCGAATCCCAAAGGGCGAGCAACTGGTCGAGGAGACTGGTCAGGATGGGGCAACGGTTGGTCATTTGGCCTTCTTCGCAAAGGGGAATCCGCGCATATTGTCGATGTCGCGCCGGCTTCTATCGATATAGTCTCGGAGTTCTTCCATGCCGTATTGCTTCGCCAGTTCCCGAGCGCTGACACCCGGGCGCTTGGCGCGAAGCACGAACCACTGCTCCCGGTCGAGCCACTGCTCCTGCTCGACGTCATCGGCGCGCTCGGCGAGAAGCTTGTCGCGGCCCTCTATGTTGAAGTTCTGGTGGTAGATGCCCCGGTCCAGATCAAGCGTCACGCGAGTGACATTCACGTCGTCGCTCTTCTCGTAGAGAATCTCCTCGCCAGTGATGTCGTAGACTACGCAGTCGCGCGTCCAGGTGGAGGTGATGATGTAGAAGTGGTTCACCTGCGCGTGGGCCTGCAGCGTCGTGCCCGCCGAATAGGCGCTCGGCCAGACCACGAGCTCCGCCCCGTTGTCGGCCAGTCGCTTCCAGACCTCCGGGAAGTTTGCGTCGAAGCAGATCGCCATGCCGATCTTGCCGAAGTCCGCCTCGTAGACAGGGGCATCCTTGCCCGGCGTCGCGGGTGGTGGATCGACATCGAACTCAGACCAATAGGGGTAGACCTTATCGTACGTGCAGGCGATCGAGCCATCCCGCTCGATCAAGACGGCTGTGTTCAGGCGCTTCTTGCCATTACGCTGATCGAGCGGGCAGACGATGTACGTGGAGTGCTTCTTCGCGAGTGCGGAGATGGCCGTGATGATCGGCCCGTCGAGGGCCTCCCAGTTCTCGCCCTGACCGTTCCACAGTTCGGGCAAGCATATGAGGTCGGCGCCCTTCGCCCCCTCGGCATCGACGAGAGCAACCACCTCGTCGAGGGTCTTGCCGTAGAAACTGAGGCTCGCGATCTCGACCGGGCGGCCAACAGGCTCTTGCGCGTCGCCACTCCCACCCAGAATCGCGGCAGCCATAACTCCCGATCCCACCAGCGTCGTTGCGCGGAACATGGTCGGGCCTCCAAATGGTCTATGAGATGTCCGGGACCGTTCGCGGCTGCGGACGCGAGGACCTCGGCAAGGAGGACCCCGGCGGCGCCCCGAACATAGGCGAGAATGCACGCTGCGTCGGAGGCTGCCAGATGCTGTCAGGACTCTTGCCGCTCATCGCGTTGGGTCAAACGAACGCGCGGGCGGAACTCACGGTCGATGCGAAGTTCGCGGGCGGGAACATCGTCGTCAACGAGATCGACGGCGACGCGATCAGCGTCCGTCAAGACCTGCGCGACACGACGGGAGACTGGTTCTACTGGTACTTCCGGGCGCGGGGAGCGGCGGGGAGAGAGCTGACAGTTCGGTTCACCGGCAGCAACGTGATCGGCACGCGCGGCCCGGCAATCAGCACGGATGGCGGCGAGAGCTGGGAGTGGCTAGGGCGAGAGGCAGTGGATGGCCAGTCGTTCCGCTACACGGTGCCCGAAGAGGCGGATGAGGTGAGGTTCTGCTTCGCGATACCGTACTTCGAGAGGGACTTGACTGAGTTCCTGACGCAACACGCGGACGACCCTCACCTTGAACTGACGACGTCGGCGACGACCCGGAATGGGCGCGCGGTCGAGCAGATTCGCCTGGGCGATCTGTCCGGGGATCCAACGCATCGCGTGCTGCTGACGTGTCGGCATCACTGCTGCGAGATGATGGCGAGTTACGCGCTGGAGGGGCTGATGCAGACCGTGCTGACCGGGAGCGATTACGGTCGGTGGCTGCGGGAGAACGTCGAGTTTCTCATCGTGCCGTTCGTAGACAAGGACGGAGTGGAACAGGGCGATCAGGGCAAGAACCGCGCCCCACGCGACCACAACCGCGACTACGCCGGCGAGAGCATCTACGCGTCCGTTGGCGCGCTGCGTGAGACAGTGCCTGCGTGGTCGGGAGGACGGCTGCGCGTCGCGCTGGATCTGCACTGTCCTCATATCCGCGGCGAGAGTAACGAGAAGATCTACTTCGTGGGCATTCAGAACCAGGAAATCTGGGCGAACGTGAAGCGGTTTAGCAAGGTCCTGGCGACAGTTCAGACGGGCGCTCTGGAGTATCGCGAGGCGGACAACATGCCGTTCGGACAGGGCTGGAACACAGGCAACAACTACACTCAGGGGCGCAGCTTCAGCGGGTGGGCCTCCCAGGATCTGCCCGGCATCGAAGTCGCATCCACGATCGAGATCCCCTACGCCAACGTGCGGGAAACCACCGTCACGCCCGATGCAGCAAGGGCGTTTGGCAGAGACGTGGCGAGGGCGCTTCGAGAGTATCTAGCTTCTTCTGTGCTGGACCCGGTCGGCGCGGCGAGCCAACTGACTGCGCAACGCGACGACGGTTGCTGCCGTCTTCGCTCTCGACGACACGAAGGCGTACGCGAACACGACGGCATACGA
>PVBE011673514.1_pt1 | contig 71846 bp, 69 predicted proteins | sample 1631181 | NCBI WGS metagenome assembly PVBE01 (sample SAMN08397723, study PRJNA350692) | Marine metagenome, whole genome shotgun sequencing project. | isolation source: water | place: Pacific Ocean | collected 2012-04
ATCAAGTTACCGGTCGGCTCTAGCTTCACAAAGATGTCTGGTCGAAGTTCAGCGAACTTCTGCAGACCCCACTGCATGGCCGCACCACGCGGACCAGCGGTGTGGTCAGTAACAAATCGAACTTCAAAGTTGGTCTTCTTAGCAGCTACTTCTACGGTCTTGACGACTTGCTTCTCAACCGCAACCTGCTTTTCAACGACCTTTTCTACCTCGACAATCTGAGTCACAATCTTTTCGACTTCCACGGTCTTGGTTTCACCACAGGCCGCGAATGCCGCAACGCTTGCGACGCCCGCAGCACCGATACCGGCGCTACGGAGTACATGTCGACGTGACAGGTTCCTCAATGGACCCTCCCCATCTGCGTCTCTCGAAACGTCTCGAGAGCTATTACAGGCGAAACGTTACGCCATATGGGTCCAATCCCACAACATTTTCATAGGAGATTTTGGGGAAAGCCCCGTAGTCCGTAGTTGTTTTGTTATCGATTGTGGGATCCGCTTAGCTGGTTGGACTGGGTAAAGAGGTGCTGGCATCCATGGCAGTTCTGATCTGATGCGCAATTCGATGAGGATTTGGGCCTTTTCCAACCCCCGTAACAAAGTGAAGGGGTTGGAAAAGGTCCGACTCCACGGAGACCACTATGGCTAGCCACCCAGGCTCACAGGAAGACTATGCGAATGTGTTCGCGCGGCTGTATCCCGAATTTTGTCCGACCCAGACACTCTATCTCGATATGGAAAGGGATCTTTATGGTCGGGTGTTGGGCTTGGCCGCCTACTGGCCACAGGACGAGGGCCCGGCACGGTTCCTATTCAAACATCTATCGCCAGGAGACGGGGACCGGCTGCCCCCCGACACATTTGCACAGGTGAATTCTATGGTTCATGAACGACGAGATCCCCTGACATCCGTTGCCGTCTTCAGTGGGCGAGACGGAAGTCAACCCAAGCAGCAAACGTGGTTCGAGAAGTGGCTTGGATATCAGCCTTTTGATGGCGTCCCATGGGTTAATTTTCACGAGCCTCTCGTGAAAACCTGCCTGGATAACGAGCCGGGTGCTCGTGATACCCGGAAGGCTATTAAAACTTGTGGGTGTGTCAGAAAACTGCCGAAACAAAACGGTGTAGAACCCACGAGCAAAATGCAGCTTGAGGCCTTGGAGTGCGAATTCGACATCCACCGCCCCCGTGCGATTAGGTCGGCAGGAAATGTGTATGCCGATGGATCGACAGGCACCATCGAACCACTGGCCCTGGCAAGAGGAATCGCCGGGAACCAGAACGTTCATCGGAACATAGAGCTGCTCTCGCGGTATTGCAGATACGACGTTGAGTCGCTGTTCATGATTGCCAAGCAGTGCAACAAAATAATGTCAGCAGCCCGCACATGAGGCGCGGGGCCATGAGTGGCAGCGTTATTCACCAAAGTGGCGGTCTTTAGGCAATTCGTTAACACTGCCTGCAGCTACCGGTCTCTTGGAGTTGTTATGGCGAGCCTTAGGCCCAACAGGGTCAAACAAAAAATGTCAAACGGTGATGTTGCCGTAGGTGTAATGGGTCCTGTTATGACAGCGGATCTGATCGATGTGCTCGGGCCTATGGGCTTCGATGCTGTATGGCTGGAAGGCGAGCACGGACCTGTGGATTTTGGTGATATTCCTGACCTGACGCGAGCGGCTGACCTGTGGGGGATGACGTCTATTGTTCGCGTGAATGAAAACAGGTATGGGCCGATTTATCGAACGCTTGATTTGGGAAGTCAGGGCGTATGTGTGCCGCATGTCGACACGCGTGACCAGGCCCAAGCGGTTGCCGATGCAGCCAAATTTGCTCCATTGGGCAAGCGAGGCATAGCGACGTCGCGTCAAGGTTATGGGGTCCCTAATTTTTTTGAGGCTGCGAACGCTGAATCCTTGGCAATCATCCTCATTGAAGACATTGTTGCGGTGGAAAACCTTGACGAGATTCTTGAAGTGGAAGGCGTGGATCTGTTTTATGTAGCGCCTGGAGATCTTGGTCAAAGCCTGGGGCATCTTGACCGGGCGCATCCCGAAGTCTTAGCAACGGTTGAGCGGGCGATTACAACGATCGTTGCTGCTGGTCGGCCAGCTGGAACGCTGGTGACGACGGAATCGGTGTCTCATTACACCGACCTCGGTGTCCGCTTTGTCACGACGGGATATACGCCTTGGTTGGAACGTGGGGTGAAGGATTTCCTCATGGCTACGGGACCCGGGCGTTAAAGAGTTAATTCAGAGACTTGAGATGCACTTCGCAGCGGTAGGGCACACGTGCATATCCTTTGCGGCTATGTGAAGACCCCTACGTGCCCGAGCGGTTGGCGCTACTTGCTTCGCCGTCTGGGGCCATATGAGATGGACGGGGTTAGGCCTCCAGCGCGGCTTCTACATCTGCCTGGGTGTCTCGTAATTGTGTCGGGCGCACGATGACCTGCTCAATAAGTGCGCGCTGGGGTAGTCGGGCACATAGCAGGATGATCTCGGCCATATCGTCCGTGTGCATCATGGTGCGTCGGGCATCGTCATCGGGTACTAGGGCGCGACCATCGAGGATCGGCGTGTCAACCTCGCCAGGGTAAATAGTGCATGCTCGAATGCCTCGATTGCGGAACTCATGATTAATGTTTTCCATGAGGTTAGCTACGGCTGACTTTGAGGCCGCGTAGGCTGCTCCAGCCATAGGACTTGCGTTGATCGCTGCGTATGATCCAACGGTAATGATCGTGCCGTGTCCACGCTCCAACATTCCGGGTAAGACTGCTTGGGTCAAGAGCATTGGGCCAGTGACGTTTACCCGCATGACGTAGTCCATCGACGCAGCATCGGTTGTCCGGACGCTGCGGGCTGTCGTGTTAGTACCGGCATTGTTGATGAGCATGTCCACAGCACCAAATGTCGATGTCGCTTCAGCGACGATTGTTTCGGCAGCGTTTTGTTCGGCGAGGTCAGCCGGCACACTTATAGCGGTTCCGCCGGCTTCATTGATCTCGGCGAGAGTGGCGGTGAGTAAGTTTGTTCGACGCCCAACGAGCACTACCGATGCACCCTCAGCAGCAAAAGCTATGGCTGATGCCCGGCCGATACCGGAGCCTGCTCCGGTCACGATGACGATCTGGTTATTTAGAGGTGGCATGGTGATGGATGCTCCCTTCGGCCTGGGTTACTGACTCTGGCCTCGAGCTGAAACGCGCCAGATATCGGTGATGAGTCCATTGCTGGTCGCATAGGCGTAGTCGTAGAGATTGACACATGGGCAGATATGGTTCGGGATGACTTGGAGTTGATCACCAATCCTGTAGCTGTCGGCGTCTGGGACGTTAAGCACCCCGTGTTCGTCGGAAAGGCTAACGATTGTGGCCTCGGGCCGCCCAACAACAAGTCCGAACCCGATGTTTTCCAGGATGCCTGGTCCCCGCCGGTCGGATGTGAGGGCCTTGGCTCCTGCGTCGATGACTACCCGGTTTGGAGCCGGCTGATTGACGATCGTGGCTAACACCGTTGCCGCACACCAGTCCGTATGACCAAGGAAGTTAGCGTGAGAGCCATCGTTAAAGACGGCAGTGCCTGGTCGGAGTTCATCAATACCGTTTCGGAATACCCCGGCAAGCAGGGAGGGTGTTGAGCCCATGCTGACTTCGCACGAAGTTCCGGTTGCCGAGCGGACCTCTTCAGCTATTGCCAGCATGTGAGCCTGGGCTTTGTCGGCGATGGCGGCGAGATCAGCCGCGTCACGGGCATTGTAGTCATGGCCCTCATGGGTGTAGATACCGCGAAGGTTCAATCCTGATGCGTCCAAGACCTGCCGGGCTAGTGCGAGTGCCGACGAACGATCGGAGACTCCTGTTCTGGCTTGGCCCACGTCCACTTCGATGCTGATGTCGATCGAACGGGAGTCGGCAAATGCGTGGCGGAGACTTTCGACTTGTTCCGGGTGATCTACGCCGATAGCTAGGCGGACTCTTTCGGCCAGCGATTGGAGTCGCCGTAACTTGGGGGCGCCGACCACCTGATTTGCAATGAAGATGTCATCGATGCCCCCGTCCGCAAAGACCTCTGCTTCTCCGGTCTTCGCACAGCAGATTCCCTGGGCACCGGCTGCCATTTGCTGGTGTGCCACGTCGAGCATTCGATGGGTCTTGATGTGAGGTCTGAGACGGGCTCCAGCTTCCTTAGCAATCGCACTCGTGCGGCTGATATTTGTCGCCAGGACCTGTGTGTCAATGAGCAAGGCTGGCGTGTCGAGTTCGTGTAATTGTCGACCGACGTTGCTGCCAACATCTCGTCCTGGCATCAGGAACTATTTCTCCGAGGTCGTGGTGTGAGACCGAAGTGTAAGAGATCCGATTATCGGGTTACAGACGAATCAGTGATCTGGAACGTGTATAGCTCCGCATCACGCATGATGAATCGAAACCGTCGATGTTCAGGCCGAGACGTATAGCCCGATACCGTGCTGGCGGCTGCCGGGCTCGGTACGGGAATCTTGTGGTCGCCGTTCCACGTCACCACGTGGGAGGTGTCATCGGCAGTGAACGGATCGCATTGATCCAAGTTTTTTCCGGGCAGGACCTCATTGCGAACGTTGGCGACTTCGACCTTGATGTAGCCGTCCGGTCCACAAGCGCCGTTGATGACCAGCGTGTCACCTGCAGCGATGAGAGGTTGTGTGGCGAGCATGCCCTCGCGTACCCGATGTGCCCCAATAGAAAAGAAGCCGTTGAGGCGCAGTCGGGCGAGGCCAAGGCCTTCCTGGGCCTTACTGCTGTCATAGGCCTCTTCCACGTCAAGCCCTTCTTGACGGCCAACCATCCACCAATCGTGATGACACGATGCCCCACCGTAGTACACCCACATCTCGTCTCCGTGCGGAATGACGCGTGGTGTAAAGATCTGGAACTCATCCCAGGCTCCGCGTGTGCCGTTCGTTAGCCACGGTTTGCCTGGTGCCAGACGCGTCCAGTTTTTTCCATCACGACTATGCGCCAGTTGAATGTCCGAGGTGTTCGACACCATGTGGAACACTTGGATAAAGCCGAGCCATTCGTTGCCGACCCGCAGCGGCCACATGCCGTATAGGCCATCGTCGAGGTTATCGAAGGCAGGATCTGGCGCGAGGATGAGGCGTGGGGTGCTCCATCGGCGTAGATCGGGACTCTCTGACTGGAATATTCGACGTACTGCCCGTCGATTTGGGGTGTCCATAACGGGGTCGAAGCCGGGAGACCCGCCCAGTACAGTCGCGTTGGGCTCACGTGTTCTGGGTGCGAGTTCTAGCAGTGGATGTCTCGTGTTGCTCAGGTACGTTTGTGTTTCAGGGTTGAAAAAAGGAAAGTTCACGTCACCAAGCCGTGAGCCGCTGGATCCAAATGTGGGCTGATCTTCATCCACGGTCCAGTGCACTCCGTCAGGGGAGGAGGCGCTTCGCATCTGCGCGCCTGGTTGTTCATCCGCAACTGCGAACCCTGGGGGTCCATGGAAGAAGATGGCTTTGAACTTTCGGTTCGGGTTGGGTTCCAGTGGATCTTCTATAGGGTTGAATCCCCACGCGTTACCAAATTCTTCGCTACCCATCAGGATGTTGGTGTCATTCCCATTTTCGGTCACAAGCCCCAGTGGGGGCTTTTCCCAGGTGAGGCCGTCGTCAGACCGTGCATAGAGTTGGCGGAATCGACTTATGTTCCAATCAATGATCGTGCCGCCGACCCGCGCTAGCTTTTCACTGTCGATGTTTAGGTCCCGATAGATGCAATGAAATTGGCTGGTCGCCGTGTCTTTCCATACCTGGTAATCGCTGGAATTAAAGTCCACGACGTGTTCCCAAGCCTGATCACGTTTGATGAGCGGGTTCCGAGGATGTTTTTGTGGGGAGTGCATGGTGCGGGTGACGTTTTGGGCTTCTTCGAGCAAGGAATTGTCGAAAAAGAACTGCGGCTGGTTGCTGATGACGAGCTCGGTCGAGTCACGTGTTGTCATGCGTCGGTGCATCCATCTCCAGGACAAAAATATTGTTGCCAGTTTACGAAAGGTCGGCTTCGTGTCGTATTGTCATGCGTGCTATGCCTAAGGCGAGATACCTGTGAGTACCCAGACGTCCCCGCTCCGGAATTGGATTGCGAATGAATGGACGGAGCCACGGTCCACGGACGCGGTAGAGGTTACGAACCCGGCGTCCGGTGCTGTTATCAGTGAGGCCCCGATGGCGTCACTCGCCGATGTCAAAGATGCAGTGCAGGCTGCACAGGATGCATTTGATGGATGGCGTCGCACACCCGCGGTGGATCGTGCTCGCCTGCTGTTTCGGCTTCACGCGCTTGTTGAAGATGAATTTGAGTCGCTCGCCCGTACTGTCACTATTGAGAATGGCAAGACGCTTGAGGAGTCGCGGGGTGAAGTGCTGCGGACGCTCGAGAATATTGAGGTTGCTGCCGGGATCCCGTCGCTTCAGATGGGTCAGTTTTCGGCTGACATCTCACGTGATATCGATGAAACCTGTGTTCGGGAGCCTATGGGTGTGTTCGCCCAAATTGGTCCCTTCAACTTCCCATCGATGGTTCCGTTTTGGTTTGCGCCATATGCGATCGCGACTGGTAATACTTACGTAATTAAGCCGTCACCCCAGACGCCGCTTAGCCAGGCGCGGATGATGGAATTGGTGCAGCAGGCGGGGTTCCCGGCGGGTGTTATCAACATGGTGCATGGCGGGGCGGCACAGGCAGAAGCGCTGGTAACGAACCCGCTGGTGCAAGGTGTTTCGTTCGTTGGTACCACGCACGTTGCGCGACGGATCTACGAACTCGCTGGTTTACATGGCAAGCGGGTGCAAGCGCAAGGCGGTGCGATGAATCATCTCATCATCATGCCGGACGCCAACCTTGATGCGGCAATTCCTAACCTGATGGGGTCTACATTTGGCTGTGCCGGGCAACGGTGCTTGGCGGGTTCAGTGGTAGTGGTGCAGGATGAGATATACAACGAATTCCGGGAACGTCTGGGTGCGGCGGCAGCAGCGATGCGCTTGGGCGATGGGCTTGATCCCGCGGTTGATATGGGACCTGTGATCTCGTCTGATGCTCGCACGAGGATTCTGACCGCGATTGACGAGGCCGCCGCGTCGGGAGCTGCGTTAGTGACCGACGGTCGTGGCGCTGCGGCGGAAGATTTACCGGGTGGCTATTGGGTAGGTCCTACGGTAGTTGATGAGGTCACGCCGGACATGCAGATCATGCGCGAAGAGGTGTTTGGTCCGGTGGTGAGCCTTCGAAGGGCGGGTGGCCTGCAGGATTCACTTGACATAATTGACGAAAGTCCGTTTGGCAATGCAGCCTCGATTTATACGAACAACGGTGGAGCTGCTCGAGAGTTTGCTGCACGAGTCGATATTGGTAACGTCGGTGTCAATGTTGGTGTCGCGGCTCCGATGGCCTTTTTCCCATTTTCGGGCCGTAAGGGGTCGTTTTTTGGTGACCTGCATGGTCAGGCTGGCGACGCGGTGAGGTTTTTTACCGATCCAAAAGTCATTGTTTCACGGTGGCCGGGATCCTCCGATGGCCGAGATCCTTGGGACTGATTGGGTATGACTGATTGGTTGCGCGAACGATACTCCGATGTTGAACGTCCAGCCTGTGATGCTGCCTATCTTCGCAACCTGCATCCGGCTATTTCGGCCATACAATCACAGATTGAGGCTGATGCGGCTCGTGAACAGGAACCAATTACTGATCGAGCGTCTGCCAGGTTTTTAGCCATGCTTGTTCGAGTGAGTGGTTCGCGGCAAGCCCTCGAAATAGGAACCAATCTTGGTTATTCAGCGTCGTGGATTGCGGGAGCGATCCCGCCGGACGGCTTGCTGACGTGTGTGGACATCAGTGCTGACTTGCTGGATCGGGCGCGGGCTGCATGGTTACGGGGCGGAGTCTCCGGTCAAATAGAGACTCATTGTGGCAAGGCATTGGATGTCTTGCAGCGCCTTCCAGGGCCATATGATTTTGCGTACATCGACGCGAATAAAGAGGACTACCAAGGCTATCTCGATGCGGTCATCGATCGTCTACGCCCCGGTGGTGTTGTTGCCGTTGATAACTTGCTGTGGGGTGGTCAGGCGGCCAAAGACCCTGATGATGTCTCCCAGTTACGTGAGGCCACCCCTTTGATTCGGGCGTTTAATCGGGCTTTTCTCGATGATCCCCGTTTGGATTCGACCATCGTGCAGATTGGGGATGGTATTGGGGTTGGCGTCACTCGCTCGGGCCGACGTACCAGCTAACGCAATCCCCTTAACCGCAGGCTTATCGAAAGAGTCCAGGTTGTTCGTCTGCTCCAGATAGGTGGTGGGCGAGTGCCAACGCAATTTTCGGATCCGACGTGCCGGACCCCAAGGGCATGGCGTAATGCTGAAGATGTAGGGTCGAACGATTGACGAATTCACGTCTGATGCCTAGCTTCTGGGAAACAAGTGTGTATAAGGACCTAATTTGTGATTACAAACACAGCCAAGCAACGTATGCAAGACGGCAAGGTCGCGCTGGGTGCGGTGACCGGTCTCGGTGCACCGTTTACTGCGGAACTCCTGGCCCGGATGGGTTTCGATTGGGTACTGATCGACAACCAGCATGGGTCCTGGGATCGCTACTCGTCCATGCTGGGGTTTATGGCGGTTCGTGCTGGCGGATCTATACCCATTGTGCGAGTTCCAGAAAACGACTATTACGCCATCGGCCGTTTGCTTGACGAAGGTGCGTTGGGTGTCATTGTTCCAATGGTGGATAACCCTGATGAAGCTGAACGCGTGGCGTTTGCGTCACGATATCCGCCGGCCGGTGGTCGTTCTGTAGGTACTGGCGGAGCGAGCGCGTACGAACCGGGTTATGGCGAACGCTTTAACGATGAGGTGTTCGTCGCGATTCAGTTGGAGTCTCGGGAATCTATAGAACGGGCGGACGACATCATGGCCGTCGACGGGATCGATGGCTGTTGGCTTGGTCCTGCTGACCTTGCGAATTCTCTCGGTCATCCTCGCCACTCGTCGGAGCATGATGAAGCTGTACTCCAGATGGTGGAAGCTTGTAAGAAGCATGGGAAGGCTGCTGGGCTTGCCGCCGGTGACGTGGAACAGGTTACGAAGTGGGCGGATGCCGGCTGTACGTTCTTGAGCGCGGGGAGTGATAAGGGCTACATCATGTCGGGTGGCATGGCGGAGCTTGATGCGCTGAGTCGGTTCCGGGGCTAGTGGCGGCGGCAAAATTCCGAGTTGCAGGGATGCTGTGGCTATATACACGAGTGGCTATTTTGTGGCAGGCCCGAGTTGGATTTGCAGCCAGTGTGGTCCCACCGGTCTTTCCCGCTCGTGGGGCGAGGTTTGTAGATAGCGACGCATCATCGCGATGAAGATTACGGATGTCACCGTACGTCGGGTTGATGTGCCGCATCCCCATCCGTATCGGCATCAGTGGTCGCCTCCAAATTTCTTGGAGCGGTCACGAGAAGCTTCGATCGTCAAGATTTCTACAGATACCGGGTTGGTCGGGTGGGGAATTACCCACATGGATCATGACGCGGCCATACGGGATGTCGTGGCGCCGGCCCTCTGTGGCCACGACCCACGAGCTCTCGGTCAGCATATTCAGGTCATTCGAGCCACGCAGGCGTTTGTTGTGGACACCGCGCTTTGCGACCTTGTAGGAAAGGCAGCCGGAGCACCATTACACCACTTGTGGGGGTTTAACGAGACTCGGATTCGTGCCTATGCCAGTACGGTGGTGGCCTCGACGCCGGAACAACGCGCTGAGGATGCGATTCGGTATCTGGAACAGGGATTTACGGCGATCAAGCTGCGTACGGCGTTTCCAACGATGGCTGAAGATATTGCGCTGGTGGCTGCGGTCCGGGCTGCTGTCGGTGACCGAATGGAGATTATGGTAGATGCCAATCTTGCGGGCGGCATTGGTCATATCGGTCGTGAGATATGGAGCTTTGACCGAGCGCTGGCGACGGCACGGGAGCTTGAGCAGTTAGGTGTCGTGTGGCTGGAGGAGCCCCTGGCTCGTGATGACATCCAGTCGATTGCTCGGCTAACTGCTGAGACTGAGATTGCTATCGCAGGAGGCGAAGGTGATGTCGGCTATGAAACATTTGTGGCCCTGCTGCATGCGGGGGCGTACGACATCCTCCAGCTTGATGCCACGATTTGTGAAGGGCTATCGCAATTTGTCGGAATCGCCGGTGCGGCTGACTTTGCTGGTCGGCAGGTGATTCCTCATCACGGCGGGACGGGTGTCGGCATCGCAGCCCATCTACAATTTGGCGTGTGTGTTCCAAACTGTCCCTATATGGAGTTTATTCTTGATCCGCCGTACCGGACGGTCGAGCATTACCAGCAGTTGGGTGGAATTGTTGCCGATCCCTTGTGGATTGACGCTGAGGGGTGTGTCGATGTGCCTACAGGTCCCGGGCTCGGTATTGAGGTCAATGAAGAGGCCATAGGGGAGTATGAGGTTGATGCCTAGTGAATGGGAGATAGCTGTTGTGATGGTTGGGCGATGAAAATTACAAATCTTGTTGTACGACGAGTTGACGTTCCCCATTCCCGCCCGTATCGCGGAGCATGGCAACCTCCGGACTTCGTGGACCGATCGCGCGCGGTAACCATTGTGAAGATTGAGACCGATGTTGGTTTGGTGGGCTGGGGCATTGGTGATGTTGTTGATGAGGTGATGCTTCGCGAGGTGGTGGCTCCCGAGTTGATCGGCAAGGATCCTGGCGCCCTGGACCAACATATCGATGTGTTGCGGCGAACCGGGGCGTTTCTTGTAGATATGGCCCTTTGTGATCTTGTCGGTAAGGCGGCTGGCCAACCACTGCACCAGTTATGGGGTTACTCGGCCACTCGTGTTCGAGCCTACGCCAGCACGATTGTCGCGGCGACCCCTGAACAGCGCGCGGAAGATGCGTTGCGATATCTCGAGCAGGGGTTTACAGCGATTAAATTGCGCATTGCATTCTCGACGATGGATGAGGATATCGCGTTGGTAACGGCCGTGAGAAATGCGGTGGGCGACCGCATGGAGATCATGGTTGATGCCAATTACTCGCACAGCTTGGAGTTCGATCATCGGCCGTCGTGGTCCTACTCACGGGCCTTGGCGACGGCGCGTGAACTCGAACAGCTTGATGTTGTTTGGCTTGAGGAGCCGCTGGCTCGTGATGACCTGGAGGGTCTTACGAGGCTCACAGCAGAGACCGGCATCGCGATTGCTGGGGGCGAGGGCGATCTTGGCGTTGAGAAGCTAAATCGTCTGCTGGAGGTTGGTGCTTACGACATCCTGCAGGCGGACTGCAGCATATGCGAAGGGCTGTCGCAATTCATACGACTGGCGGCGGCAGCTGAATTCTGTGGCCGACAATTTATCCCCCATCACGGGTGTACAGGTTTGGGGTTGGCCGCGCACATGCAGCTGAGCGCCTGTGTAACGAATTCACCGTATGTTGAGTTTATTCTGGATCCTCCGTATCGAACGGTTGAGGTCTATCAGCAGCTTGGGGGAATCGTTGCGGAACCGCAGTGGATTGATAGCGACGGGTATCTGCCCGTGCCGACGGGTCCCGGACTTGGCGTGGATGTGGATGAAGCGGCAATTGCGCAATACGAAGTTAGTGTTTAGCTAGAGCCCTTGTTCGGGTCTGGCGGTCTGGTCCCATCCGTGTCGAGTTGTGTGATGGGGCCGGGTCGGACACGCTTTGCCGTTAGGGCCCCAATGGCGAGGGCGGTTTTTTCCGATGCCCCTGCTCCGCGGACAATGGTTGTAGTCGATTCCCTAACGTGGTGAAACACCGTATCGCGATTGTCGTCGTCGGGGCTTGGGCCGCCATCTGAGGCCCATATTTTTGCGAGCCGATCGGCGAGTAACTCGCTGATCACGACAAGGTCCCGAGCCAGGCGCCGAGTGGTTGTCTCTTCGGTGGTGGAGGGGTTTCGGATGGTATGGCTCCGTATCCACAGGCTCGTAATCGAGGTCAATGTCGAGGCGATGGTCGCCGCAATGACGGCTAGGACGAGGGACTGCATGACAGACGAGTGTAGGCCCTACAGTTGCGTCGTGGGTGAAGAACAGTAATGACGGCTGAAAAACTTTTCGGGGTGGGTGGGCGCGATAGGACTCGAACCTATGGCCTCGCGGATGTGAACCGCGCGCTCTAACCAGCTGAGCTACGCGCCCACGTGGCTCATCGTATCAGTGGCATCGTAATGCAATGGTCATAGTTGGTGCACGGTATCGTCAATGACCAAAACTTCGACCAGATCGCCGGGCAATACCGCTTGGTCTTCGTAGATGACTGCCAGACCCTGGCCCGCGATGAGTGAGGACATTCGATAGGAACCTTGGTCACCCACACTCCGGCACACAAGGACGTCGTTTTCACGTTCTACTGTGACACGAACAAAGGTTCGCTTTCCATCTGAACTGCGCAGTTGCTCGGCTGCTACCGCATGGATTCGCGGGTGTCGTAGATCCGTGTGTTCCATCAATCGGAGCAACGCCGGTCGGACAAAGAGCATGAACCCCACCATGCTGGAGACGGGATTTCCTGGGAGGCCAATAAGAGGCGTGCCGTTGAATGTGCCGAATGCTAGGGGCTTTCCAGGACGCATGTTGACCTGCCAAAAATCCATTTCTCCTTGTCCTGCAAGAACGTGTTTAACGAGATCATAGTCACCCATGGATACTCCACCGATGGTTATCACAATGTCAGTTTCGGAGGCTGACTGCAGTGCGAGTTGCAGCTCTTCAACAGTGTCGCCAACAATCGGTTGGCGTTCGGGATCGGCCCCGAGCGCACGTGTTGCGGCTTCGAGGGCCCATGCGTTGCTGTTACGGACGAGGCCAGGTCTGAACTCGGCATCAATCTCGACGATCTCGTCCCCGGTTGGGACGATTGCGACCCGGGCTCTCGGATGGATCGAAACGTTTGTCACCGCTACTGATGCGAGAACGCCGATGGTAGGGGCGCCAATCATTGTCCCGGCTTCGATCACCAAGTCTCCTTTGAGGATATCCCCGCCGGTGGGCCGAATGTTTTCTCCGGGCCTAACCATTGTTCGTATAGAGACAGTTGCTCGGTTGCTAGGATTCGTGCCCCGTGGCGACGTACCGAGTTGTCCCCAATCTTTTCGATCCGTGTCCTCAAATGGCACGATAGCGTTGGCACCTGCCGGAATTGAAGCGCCCGTCATGATGCGGGCTGCTTCATCACGGTGAACGGGTATAGGGCTGATGTAGCCGGCTGGTATTTCGTCAACAACGCTAAGAGCGACAGGGGAGCCTGGGGAAGCCTTTTTTAGATCCGCAGCATGCACCGCATATCCATCAAAGGCAGAGTTATCAAATCCCGGAACATTGTCGTTGGCCTTAATATCAACGGCCGACACCAAACCTATCGAGCGGTCAAGGTCAACATCTGCTGCGGGCAGGGGATCTATGGATCGAAGGATTCGATCACGGGCTTCGTCTACCGAAAGTGGTGATGGATTAGTAGGCACGCTTCTGAGGTGGATGTGGGTTCACTGACGCTATAAGTTTAGTCGGCAAGACTATGACGGGAGGTGCGGAATGTTCGAACCGCTGGTGTTTGGAGTTGAGAGATTGCTATTCTCGAGCCATCAGGTTTAGCGATGACTACGGACGGGCGGTACGGATGTTTAGGAAGCTAGGGTTTTTTGCCGTCATTGTCGGCCTTCTGGCCTTTGTTTATCGAAAGGCTAAGGGCTTTATGACCGGTGAAGACTCCGATTTGCCTGAATAGTTAGTTTCCTCTCTGCCACTCGGTGTTCTTAGGGTGGTGGGCCTAGCAGCACGGCGGTTGCCTTGAGGCTGCCTGTGCCATTCCTCGGTAGCTCAACGGTAGAGCATGCGGCTGTTAACCGCAGGGTTGCAGGTTCGAATCCTGCCCGGGGAGCCATATGCTGAGCTTGATTAGTAGTGTTTAGTTGGTGTCTGCGACATACCTTGGTTCTTATGCTTATGGCTACGCGCCAATGGTGCTTGTGGCCCATGCTGTTGAGAGGATAGCTCGACATGACGGTAATGCGTGGGCCTGTGCTCGGTTTGTTTCGAGGCCAACTCGCGTGCCGTCTGGGAGATGTGTACGATCCCGCCGGTTGGAGTCGGTAGTTACTTGGGATAGGAATATATGAATATTGACCCAGATAGTTTGCGCGCGTTGACGTCTGAGCAGCTCGATCAGTTTCGGCTGGCGGGGCATATTGTTGTTCATGATCTCTTGTCGAAGGATGAAGTCTCGTCTCTTGCGGCACGCGCGGATCTGGTCGCAGCCGGCAAAGTTCCAAATATTCCTGAGTCAAGCATTCAGCTCGAGCAGGTTTTTCGAGACGGAGAGCGATCCGTCGAGAACCAGGTGCTCTCAGTCCGCAAGCTGTTTAATCTCGCTGTATACGACCAACAGCTATGGGAGCACATTGCTAACCCGACGATTGTTGACGTAGTCGCGGATCTTTTGGGAACTGATGACATTAAGCTCTATGGTGATCAGCTCTTCATGAAACCCCCGGAAGTAGGGTCGGCGCAGGCGTGGCATCAGGATTCGGCTTCGTGGCGGGATATCTTTCCAATGGATCTGGTTACGGCATGGGCGGCGATCGATGATGCTAACGAGACCAACGGCTGTCTGAACTTTGTGCCAGGGACTCATCGATGGGGAATGCTGCGCCGGGATCAACTCGAGCCTTTCATTGAGGATTTTGGAACGTCGACTTGGCCGGTCAAAGCCGCGCCGATACCGTCGGGAAGTGTCAGCTTTCATCACAGCTTGGTATTGCATCAGAGCAATGCGAACACCTCAGGGGCACGTCGTCGAGGGTATGCGGCCCACTACATGCGGGCTTCATCGTGGAGGGATCATTCGGTTACCGATGCGCCGAAGATGCCGACTTTTAGGCAGGTTCGGGGCGAGTCGTTTCATGGTCGGGTGTGATGATCAAAATGTCTGCGAGGGTTCAACCCACGTGTAGCGCCGGCTTGTTTGGGGGCCCGGCGTCTTTGGCACTTGGTATGTGGGATCTGCGGATGTCGGCATCTTTGTTGATGGAGGAAGATGCTGGTGGGATTTCACGAACTTCCGACCACGCGGGTAATGGTGAATGGATCGTGCCCGCGTGTGTTAGGGAAGGCGCGGTGTAGTGATGTCGGCAATGAGTCGGCGAAAACTCTTTCGTATATCGACTCTTGGGGCATTCGCAGCTTTTGGTCCCGTGGTTTTGGCTGCGTGTAATGGGACCCAGCCTACGGCTGAGAACATGCCTATCGAAAAACCGGTACTCGGAGTACAAACTCCAGAGGCTCTGGTGCCCAAGATAGACACTCGGGCTCCAGTCGGACCTGTCGAGAAAGTCGCCACTCGAATACTTGAAAAGACCCCGGTTGTTCAAAAGGTCGTCCAGCCTGTGCCGCAGCGGGTGACGGCTGTTATTCGTCTTGCTAATGATCATTCGTCGGGGTCACGAGGCGCTGCGATGAGATGGGCCCTGCAGCAGATGTCGCAGGAAAAACCTCATATTGAAATACGGTTCGAACCTAAAAATTATGATTACAGGGAGGCATTTTCGCTGCATGCTGCTGCCGGAACCCGGGCTGATTTGGCCATGTTGGATGGAGGGTTCTTTAACAGTTGGGTGCATCGCGGGGCTTTTTCACCCATTAGCGAAGCGCTGGCAACCTTTGAAGAATGGAATGCTGAGCGCTGGTATGCACCACCTGACGAAATGTCGGTCGGGCAGTTTGATGACGATCGATTTAACCGCAAGGCGCCGCATGTGACCGGGTATAAGGGTGTCATGTTTGGTCTGCCGTATCAGGGCAACATCAATGGCGCGATATATAACTTCACGTTGATGGAGCAGCAGGGCATACCTGCGCCGATTGAGGGGAAGCATCGTCTCGAGAAGGAAGCGTGGGATATGTTCAGGAAGGGTACGGAGCCCGAGGCTGGGACGTATGGTCTACAAATGCACCCGAACCCGTGGATTGTATGGGGCAGCTGGGCCCGGGGCACCCAGGCGTCTGGAAATCACATGTACCGTGCCCCAGATCAGTTGAGGTGGGATCTCTTCAATGATGGTGGTGATCGAGGATTTGAACTGGCGATTAAAACTTTGCGTAATGGGCCGATCGCAGTTCCGTTGGATGACATTAAGACCGTGGCTGGCGACTTCAGTAGTCCCTTTGCAGCTGGTAAACAGGTTCGGCATTGGACCAGTGGTGGCCTCGGTGATTTGACCAAGGAAGTTGGGTCTCGCTTCGCGTGGGGTCTAGGTCCGATGGAAGAGGGTAACAACGGGCCGCATTCGCATCACTTCACAAACCAGGGCCACTACTGCATGGCGGCGGCAACAACGAATGGCATCGTCGAGGAATGCACGGAGACACTACTGTTTCTGGCTGGGGAAGGAGTTCAGGGTCGGATTGGGATCGATCGTGGTTCATTACCGATGTTGAAAACAGTCGTGGGATCGGATGAATTCAAGGCGGGGCCTCCGGATAATCACGGGTACTACAAAACGTGGATGGATAAGGATGATCACCATCATTGGCAAAATGGACATCCGGGCTGGTGGGAATGGTATGAGGCCTTTCAAGCCGCCGATTCGGCGTTTGCAGGTGAAGTCAGTGGTGAAGAAGGCATGCTTCAAATCATCAAAACTTCTGACCGAGCACTCGGAAATTCATACGAGGACTATGTTCGGTGGAGGGATTGGGTAAAAGCTCTTACGCCGTAGCGCTATTGAGAGTTTTCGTTGTTTGCCTATGGACCTGCCGTAATTCGTGGTAATTAGAAAATCTTGGGGATCAATGCCTTCCGACTACTCGGATAGTTTTGAAAGGTCTTCCGGTACCAGGCATGGTGCTTGTGACCTCTCGGACCGAGATTAGCCGCTGTGTACACCGCGAAGGCTAGTCCTGCTGGTGACCACGTAGCGATTGCCCAGCCTGTCCATTCAACGATTTCACATGCGTAGTTTGGGGCTGAAATCCATCTGAAGAGGCCACCGATGGGAATCTTGTAGGTGCGGTCTTCGCTGCTTCGGAGCCTTCGCAGGATAGCGTCTGAGTGGAGGTTGCCGAGCCACCCCGCCGCAAGTATCGCGCATCCGACAAGGAATCGGGGATCGGTCAACCATTCAGGGCCATACCGGCCCAAATGGCTGATCCATCGTGCATTGATATAGGCATTTAGAGAGTTGAACAAGATTCCCAGCACAGGGAGAAATAGGGGGATTTTTGTGTTTCCCCACCGGGTTCGTAGCGGAAAGATAAAGGCACGATTGATGTAATGGATGTGCCATATAGCCAGAAATACAACTGGAACTATTTCAACGGCGTGGTCCCCCGCTAAGAACGTTAGGGTGAAGACCAGCACTGCAGGGGCTTCCATGCATATCCATCCAGTGACGGTCGGGAGGTTTGGCCCCCATCCCTTACGTCGGTATCGACCGTATGGCGCCGCGACAAAAAGTAGTCCCAAGCATGTGCACTCAGCCAGAGCAAATTGTGAAAGCACGGCCAGTTCATGGACGCTGCGCTCAGTCACAGGATAGGTCTCTTGGCTCGTGCAACGGACACCGGATCATCCTCGTGGCTTCAAACCATCGATATGCGTCATGTATGGACTCACGGGTAGGCCGCGGCATGTGGCCGAGTTCTTCTGTGGCCTTCTTGTGGGAGATTGTTTGGGTGGCCCCCAAAGCTTCTAATGCAGCTGAGTTTATTCGAGGTTCGGTGTGAGCTAACCGTCCCCACGCATCGCCCATCGGGCCAATCCGTTTCGCGAGCCACAAGGGAATATCTACTTTGGGCGGTGGGATACCCGTGATTTCTTGCGCGAAGGCGGCGAGGTCCCGGGCAGAATGCCACTCTCCTGAGAGGATATAGCTTTCGCCGATGCGGCCGGATTCTTCGGCAGCAATTGAGCTAGCGCAAACATCCCGGACATCGACCCAGTCAAAGCCCCCGGTAACGAGTGCTGGAATCTTCCTGGCTGTGAGATCGATTAAGAATTGTCCGATCCGTGATGGGCGGTGGTCGCCTGGGCCGATAACACCGGAGGGATGAATGACAACGGCTGGTAGTCCCTCCAACACCATGTTTCTTGCTAATGCTTCGCCGGCAGCCTTGGTTTGGTCATAAAGAGCGTGGTGCGCACCTACCTCTTGCCGAGGTTTCGTCGATCACAGCTTTCTGGTTCTTAAGATCGAAGGCGTGAATCGAGCTGCAGTGGATGTACCGTTGCACACCACAGGCGAGGGCCGCCCTCGCGACGTTTTGGGATCCCTTAACGTTGATTTCCGTCAGTAGGTTTAGGCGATTACCGGCCAGGGCAATGATCGCTGACAGGTGAAAAACCGAGTCCGCACCATCCAAGACGGTGCGCATGCGTGTCAGATCTCGGACATCGGCCGATACGGTCTCAACATCAAGATCCGTGATCGGCATTGAGTTGGCACCTACGACTGCCCGTACCGTTCGGCCACGATTTACGAGCTCCTGCACCAACATACTGCCGAGGAATCCGCTCGCTCCTGTTACAACAGTCGTCATTGCAGGTTTAGGTTAGGTGCAGCAGTGCAGGAAACGCTTATTGGGTCGGGCCTTGTCGATGTTGAAACGCCGATGTTTCAAGGCATAACTGGGTCCTGCCTCGAGTATCCTGGCAACGCTACGGCGGTGTTTCGCTCCGGCGTCAGCCTTGGGGAGATTCAGGAAGGTCGGCTGAGTCGGCCTAATTAGTAAGGCTGGATTCACCGTGTCGATTTGCATAGGCCCACCACTCGCGAACCCGCCCGGCAACAGTATTGTTGTCAGCAGTCAACCACGCATGCCTTCCAATGTTCTTGCGAAAGTATTGATCGATGTCCGGGTCATTGGGTGGTGTTGTTTCGAACAGCCCTTGCTGGCGTTGTGAAGGGTTGTAACGAATCTTGAACATGTATCGCGATTCGTTCGCCCTGTTTGGTTGTGCGCAGTGCCATAGCAGGTTGTGGGAGAAGATGATTCGCCCTCCTGATCCAGAGAGGTGTTTCTGTCCAGAAAAATTCTTGTATCGTCCGAGATCTCGTCCAGAGACGGATCGGAGATGTGATCCGGGAAGAATTAATGTTGGTCCCATTTCCCGTGGTACGTCATGGGGAAAATACAGCGTCAGAATGTCGAAGTCCCATGGGTCATTACCGATGAGCTGAACGCTAGTTCGATCCTGGTCGACATGCCATTGTTGAGCGACACGATGTCCTGCCGGTGTGATGTGTAGCCATGAATGGTTCTGGATGGGCTCGGCTCCCATCAGGCCTTTCAGGATTCGCTGAAATTGCGGTAACTTGTGTACTTCTTGAACTGCTTCCGAGCGGTTCCAGAATGCGTTCAGATCAAGGCCGGTCCATCTGGCATCTTTTGGCTGGTTGTCGGCATCATTTTTGACTTCAGCGTTCAGTTCATCCGGGACCGGTTCGTCCATCTCTATATAACCGTCCAACATGAACTGGGCCATCTCTTTGGCTGTAAGTAGCCCTTGTTGGTTTGTACTGTCTGCCGTGGTTACCACTTGGACACCTCCTTCGCTACAGCGAATATGGATCAATCGAACTTCTGGAGGACATATTCGTAGAGTAGATGACCGGTTTGGAAATCGGTCGGATTGTCAGGTAGGCGTGGGGTCTGTAATACGGTCCAATTGTCTCTCATCGCATCTAGAACCGAACCGTACGGAGGCTCATCCTGGTCCCCTGACTGCATTTGGACGGCATCCTCACTGACGGAAGGATCAAACATGGCCCATGCCACTACCCGTGAGGTCAGATCGGGCGTTGTCAGATGCAAGAAAAGAAGCTTCTGCAGGTCAAACTCCGTTCGATTTATCCGACTACCAGTCTAGTGAGCAGGCAGCCAACTGCTATGAACATATGACTTGTACTAGCCCATTACTGTGCTAGCGTTGCCCGCTTGAAGGAGTGTAGCTCAGCTGGAAGAGCGCCGGTCTCCAAAACCGTAGGTCGGGGGTTCGAGTCCCTCCACTCCTGCCAGAGCCGAAGTGGCGGAACTGGTAGACGCGCTGGTCTCAAAAACCAGTGAGGTTCATCCCTCGTGTCGGTTCGATCCCGACCTTCGGCACCACCATGTCGCGACGGGCTCTGTCGGTCCTGTTAGGTGCTCGTGATTTCCGGAATATCGAGGTCCATGCCGGGGTAGATTGTATTGGGATCAGCTCCGTCAAAGCGCCACTTGTTCTTGTTAAAGATAATCTCCCATTTGTCCTGATCACCGTACTCACGTTCGGCGATAGTCCTGAGGGTTTCACGGGGCATGACTTTAACCGTATGTCTAACGGTTGCCGGACTCTTGTCCCGTTTGAGGAAATCAAGTAATCCCATTATCGGGCCTTCTGGGTTGTACCCATGGGGATTCAGAGGGGCCGGATTATATGCGTAGAATCCGTGTGTCACAATGCAAGATTGCTGGCTATGGGGCATCGGTTAGGAATATACGCTGAAATATTCTGTTGGTTAGTAAGCCATGACATCCCCGGCACTAGAGACGTTTGCTCAGCGTTTGTGGCGTGAAGCCGAAGCGAAGCGCTCGTGGGTTTGTCTTGGCCTCGACGTCGATCTGGAGCGGTTGCCGGCACCATTGCCTCGCTCTCTGGCAGGTGCCGAGGTCTTTCTTCGCAACGTTATCGAAGCGTGTTCGGATCTTGTCGTCGCCTTTAAACCAAACTTTGCGTTCTATACCGCATTGGGTGCGGATGGCCTTCACCTTCTAAATCACGTTCGGGATAGTGTTGGTGATGCAGCGATTGTGATTCTCGACGGTAAGGTCGGAGATGTTGGAGACACGGCGGAGCAGTATGCAAAGACAATGTTCGACGTGTTCAAGGCAGATGCGATTACTTTCAATGCTTGGGGCGGGCACGACGCAATTCAACCATTCATTAAGAGGTCTGACAGGGGTGCATTTGCGTGGGTGCGCAGTAGCAATCCCGGGGCCGACGACATTCAGGGTATTTCTGGTCATGATGGCCAATCGGTATTTATGGATCTCGCGACCTCGGTAGCTGCGTGGAATGTTTCAGGAAATCTAGGGACGGTTGTTGGGGCTACACGTCCTAACGATATGGAGGTCGTTCGGGCTTTGACCCCAGGCATGCCGATCCTGGCGCCAGGAGTTGGTGTTCAGGGCGGGGATTTGGTTGCAACGGTTCAGCAAGGATTTGGCGAGGCTCCGGGCGGAGTACTGATCAATGCTGGACGGTCTGCCCTGTGGGCGGGTGAAAACGTTGGGTATGCCGAGTCGGTCCGGAGGGTTGTCGAAGGTCTTCGATCTAACATTGAAGAAGCGAGGCCCAGTAACAAAAGTTAGGTGGCAAACCGGGCTTCAAGCTGAGTGACGCGGCTAATGTTGAGGGTTCAGCGCGCCTGAAAGGAAATGTTCCCATCAGGCGTGGCTAGGCGTTGGGTTAAGACAAACAGTTTTCAAGGCTTGTTAGGCCGCCCATGCGCCGAGGATTCGAACGACGACGGTTTCCGATACAAGGGTGTTAATCGCTTCCGTAACTGCCGGATCATCGGGGTGGCCCTCCAGTTCGAGAAAGAAAAGGTAGTCACCAGGTTTTAGTCGTGATGGTCGCGACTGAATAAAGCTTAGATTTAGATCTTTCTCTCGAAGATGTCCCAGCACGTCATGAAGGGCGCCGACACGGTCGCTGACAGCCACCATTAACGCTACCTTGTCCTGCCCGCTAGCTGGTGCCGGAGCATCACCGAGCACGTAGAACCTAGTTTGGTTAGACGCGAGATCCTGAATGTCTTGGTGCACGATTTCCAAACCGTTAGTTTCCGCAGCGCTTAGAGGGCCGATCGCGGCTGTTTCCGGTTCCTGACCGGCACGTCGGGCGGCCTCCGCTGTACTCGAGACTTCCATGGTTGGGATACCCGGAACTGTTCGCTCTAGCCATGCGCGGCATTGGGCTAGTGCCTGAGGATGTGAGTAAATCGTGGTCCACGTTTCGGATGTGGAGGCGGCGATGAGATTGTGGGAGATCGGTAGATTGATTTCTGCCTTGATGTGGGCATTGTGGGTGGCAAAGAGATCAAGTGTCTCGCCAATTGTTCCGCTCGTTGTGTTTTCGATGGGGACTACCCCGGCTGCACCAGGCGATCGATCAACGTAATCGAAAATCTCGTTAAAGGATCCCAAGGGAACCAGTTCAGCAGACCGTCCAAAATGTTTTAAGGCGGCCTGGTGACTGAACGTATGGGGTGGCCCTAAATATGCTACCTGTACCGGTCCTTCGAGGTCACGAGAGGCTGACATGATCTCGCGGAAAATCGCATATAGGTGTTCATCGGCGTATGGACCCGGATTAAGTTCCGAGATTCGTTTCAGTACATGCTGCTCGCGATCAAGGTCCAGTACCGGTTCACCAGCTACGGATTTCAGATGACCAATCTTGTGCACGATAGCGGCTCGTTCGACGAGCAATTCGACGAGGCGTTCGTCGACGGCATCAATAGCTAGACGTAGTTCATTGATTGACCGGGACACTACGCACTCCTTTGTTGCCGGGAAGCGATGCTAGCACCGCTTTGGTATTTGCTTTACTCAGACTATGTTATGACGCCGCCATGTTCTGGGTGGCCACGCTGAACGCATCAATGGCCCGATCAAGGTCGTCCCGGGTATGAGCTGCGCTGACCATAGCTCGCACACGAGCTGCATCCTGCGGGACTGTTGGGAAGGCCACGCTTTGCACGAATATGCCCAATTCTCGCAGGTGGTCACTTAAGGCGTGTGCCTTTTGAGCTTCTCCTACCATCACTGGAGTTATTGGCGTGGCACTACGGCCGGTATTAAGGCCAAGCTTTTCCAAGCCGGTCTTGAAGTAGCGTGTGTTCTCCCATAGGTGTTCGACCCGTTCAGGTTGACGGCTCAGGACTCTGATGGCGGCACGAGATGCTTCGATGACTGAGGGCGGATGAGCTGTTGAAAAGAGAAGGGGTCGGACCGTTTGGACGAGATAATCCCGTAGCGCTTGGCTTCCGGCTATGTATCCACCCATTGAGCCGAGAGCCTTCGAGAGGGTGCCAATTTGAACATGGACGCGATCATGAAGACCAAAATGATCGGTTGACCCACGTCCTCCGCGTCCGAGGACTCCACTCGCATGGGCGTCGTCCACCATGACAATAGCTCCGAACTTTTCTGCCATTGCACACAGGTCTGGCAGCGGTGCGATGTCTCCGTCCATGCTGAAGACGCCATCTGTGACAACGAGCTTGCGTTGGTCAGGTGAACACTGCCGCAGTTGCTCCTGTAGGGAGTCTGGATCTGCATGAGCATAACGTCGAACCGTTGCTCGGCTCAGTCGACAGCCGTCAATAATGCTCGCGTGGTTCAGTTCATCGCTGATGATCACGTCGTCGCGGCCCACAAGGGCGGGAATGACCCCAAGATTTGCTGTAAAACCCGATTGGAGGACGAGTGTTGCTTCTACCCCTTTCCAGGCGGCGATTTCGTGTTCCAGGGCTTCGTGAAGTTCGAAAGTTCCGGCAATTGTTCGAACGGCGCCAGCACCGCTACCCCACTGGTTAGCCCCGGCCTCGGCCGCATCGCGAAGTTCCTGATCATTCGCGAATCCCAGGTAGTCATTCGAGGACATGTTGACAAGAGCTTTGTCTCCAATGCGAATCCTCGGTCCTTGAGCTGACTGCAGTACGGGCATTGAGCGGAATGTGCCGCGCGCACGGCTATCTCGGAGATGGGTTTCAACGAACGCAAGTGGGTCCATCGGTGTTCTCACCGCTTAGCGAATATCTGCTGCCGAAGCGTAACGTTCTCCGGCCTTAGTCTGTGCCGTTTCCATGGGGTTCGTATGATGTTTGTAGCGATGCCGGGATCGTCCGGCACTTACAAATGGGGTCGGGTGATGATTGAGGAGTCCGCAAGCATCGAGCTTAATGCGCCTGTAAACACAGTGTGGCAAGTCGTCAATACGATCAATGACTGGGAGAAATGGCATACGGCGATTGAATCGGCCGAACGGCTAACCGCGGGAAATTGGATTCCTGGTTTTCGGTTTCGCCAAAAGTCTGAGCGAATCGAATTTATCTATACGATTACTGAGGTTGAACTCGGCCATACCGCTTCCTGGTCGGGCTCACGTGTGGGGCTAACTCGGTATATGAACGTTGAGTTGCGATCACTGGAGGGAGGCACCGAGGTTCTGCTTACGCAATCCGCGGCTGGGTTCCGTGCGGTCGGCCCGTTGGGTTTTCTTGTGCGTCGAGGCATGCGTCGTAATTTGCGTGCGTGGACCCAGGGTTTACGTAAGGTGTTGGCTGAACAGCCGACAATTGGTAGTTAACCGGATGACGGGTTCGACGGATTGTGTGGGGATGCTGGCGGTTGCGGTTGAGGCGGCTCGAGCTGGCGGTGGCGAGCTAATCGACCGGTTTGGTTCAGATCTTGATGTGCAGTGGAAAACGTGGCAAGGGGAGAAAACCATTGTTACGGACGCCGATTTTGCTGCTGATCAAGCGATTCGGAAGATTCTGGCTCATCATGTGCCGGATCACACCATTTTTTCTGAAGAGTTTCCCGAGGGAGATGTTCTTGGTGATGATGTTTGGGTGATCGACCCCCTTGATGGAACTGACAACTACTCGAGGGGGCAGCCGCAGTTTTGTGTGAGCGTGGCTCACACGCGTGGCGGGATCGCCGATGTTGCGGTGATTTACGATCCGATTCGTGAGGAAATGTTCAGTGCGACAGCGGAATCTGCGTCCATGCTCAATGGCCACCGCATCGAAGTGACAACTCGAACCGACCCATCTGATTGCTCGGTAGCTTGGGCCCAACGTGGCGTGAACCCTGACGATGAAATCCGATTCAATGCGGCTCTAGCTGAAGCGGCACGGGTGTTTTATCGGATCCGATTGACCGGATCATCGGCCATTGAAACGGCATGGGTTGCGGCAGGTCGTTTTGATGGCGCGTTGTTTAGCAATGTGAAGTGGTGGGATCACGCGGGCGGCGGTTTGCTTGTCCAACAGGCGGGTGGTCAGGCCACTGATGTTCATGGCCACCTAGCAGGTCCGGATAGTCGGCGATGCGTATTTAGCAATGGGCTGATACATGACGTCATGTTGGGATTGGCGAGCAAGCACGGCCTAGAGATCCCGTTTTCTTGAGTTGAGCCGTTTGCGGACGTTCTTTTCGCTAGGATCTGGTAGCCAAATGGTGAAAACGTCGGAGCGTTACGAGTACTGGTGAATTATTTGATCTATCGGAGTGTAGTTTCTACAGGTATGGCTGGGTTTACCTCGGCTATGGCTCTTGCCTTGTTGTCGCCATTTATCGTGGTGATGTTGGGGTTGGCGGTTGGTTTTGATACTCCTGTTGGCCATGAGGGCCATGCCCACGTGCATCTTGCCGGCGTTCAGACAGACGATGCTGAGGACGGGGCAACGACCGGTGAATTCCCCGAACTATCTGTAGGTGCGGCTGTCTTCATTAGCCCTGCGACTCTCGGGCTACTCTTGGTCTACCTTGCTGTTATAGCGGTCCACGTTGCTCGGGGCGCTGGCTTCGATTCGAATCAGCCGCGTCCTCCACCTCGCTAGGTCCGGTTTTTGTGCACGCATCGGCGTGCGGCAGGACGGTTTTCATGGTCTCTTGGCGGTTTAACGGCCGCGTAATGGATTTACCAGATCTAGTTGGAGGTTGCTGACGTGCTTTTTCCACATACTTGGCGATGGATGGTTCGATCGATGTGTGCCGCGGCTCTTGCTGCACTACTGACTTTGACGGCTACGTCGTACGTGCTCGCACACGAGGGACGGAAGGTGCACGGCTATGAGCTCGATGTTGGTTTTCTTACCGAACCAGTGTATGAAGGTCAGCCTAATGCGGTCTATCTAGCGGTGTCTCGTGCGGATACGGGACATCATGAAAAGGATGATGGATCTGCAGGCCTCCGGCACAACGATCACTCGATGGCGGCACATGCTGCCATCTTTACCTCGTCGCCTATTAAGTCCGGTGCTACGTTCAAGTGGGCTGTTTCGGAAGAATATATTGGTCAGGTAATCCCTTGGCATAGCCACCTTGATCCGAAGTTGGCAGGCACGCTGCATGTGATGGTGGAGGGTGAATCTGGCCATATTGATGTCACGCTTCTGAAAGGGAGCGCGACGCCCAGTGACGTTCACGTGGCACCTGGCGCGGTAGTGGTATGGACTAATGGGACTGATGTGCTGCAAACCGTGACAAGTGGTGTGCATGATGGCGGTTCGAGCCACGGGGATGGACAGGGTGAGTCGACGAATGATCATCCGCATGTGGGTGTGGAGGGCCTGTCGGCCTCGCTGGCTGTGGACGTTACGCATGTGGGATCAGGCGTGCATACCCGAATGTCGCTGCAGCCCCTCGCTGGAGAAGCAGGTGCGTACGTCGCCCCCTTTGTTCCCACGGTCCCAGGCCAGTACCGATTCCGTTTTGTCGGCATGATTGGTGAACGCAACGTGGACGAAGTGTTTATTTCGGGACCGACCACCTTTGACGATGTTCAATCACAAGCGGCCCTGCAATTCCCGGTTACCTTACCTACTGTTCGTGAGCTTGCCAGCGTGTCAAAGGCCTCCCAGCAGGAGGTCCGTGATGCAAACGATGTGGGGTCGAGATCGTTCATCGTTGGACTTGCTGGGTTACTGTTTGGCGTGGCAGGTCTTGCGGTTGGGACCATCGCACTTGCAGTGACGATGCGTGGTCGACGTGCGTAGATGCACGTTGTGGTGGCTGGCCGTGCTTGCCAACCGTTATGGCCTATCGGTTGGGCTTTTGTTGGTGTTTGCCGTAATGCTGGTGCCGCCTGTTCGTGCACATGCCAACCTGCTGCGCGCGATCCCGAGCCCAGGGACTACTGTTGAAGTTTCACCAAAAGTCGTCTACGCGGAATTCAGCGAATCTATTGATTCAAGCTTCAGTAGTGTTGAGGTGCTGCGAGCGGATGGACAGTCAGTTACGAAAGGTCCGGTGCAGCCTGATCCGACTAGCGATTCGGCGATGCTTGTTCCTGTCGCTGTGCTTGAGCACGGAACATACGTCGTTGTTTGGCGGACACTCTCGACTGTCGATGGCCACGTAATTAGAGGGTCATATGCATTCGCTGTTGGACAGCCAGTGTCTGCTGATGTCGAGATATTGACGTCTAGAGTCGACTCCAGCCCTGTGGCCGGGATATCGCGAGGCCTCCTCTTTGCTGGCGTGATCGTGCTGATTGGTGCGCCGCTCCACATGGTGCTTCAAAGGCGAGGTTTGGCGGTTGCTCGGCAGAAGGCTTTTCAATCTCGTGTGTCTTTGCTCCTTCTGACGGGTGGTTTACTTGCGTTCACCGGCCAAGTCGGTTTACTCGGTACTCAGGTCGTAGCACTCGGACTGGACTCGTTCACTGCAGGTTTCGGTGAAGTGTTTGTGTCCGGGTCGTGGGGTGTTCTGTGGATTGCCCGTACGGTAGTCCTCGTGATTGGTCTGGTGCTTATCGATCGGGTTAGCGGTGAGGGCGACGATACCCGAGTACGGACCGTCGAAGTTTTGGCGATTTCTGCTATAGGCGTGGGTATGGCCGCTTCAATTTCTTTGAGCAGTCATGCGGCTGCTATTAGTGAATTTGTTCCTGCGTTACTCGCCGACGTCCTGCACTTAACGGCTGTTGGAGTATGGGCAGGCGGGCTGCCCGTCTTGCTGCTGACCATTGGGTCTTTGGGACGAAATACTCGAGGTGGGAGGGTTGGGCCAGTTGTCATTGAAGGTCTCTCAAGATTTTCTGCAATTGCGACGGTCTCGGTGGGTGTGATTGTCGTAACCGGGGTATATGGCGCTTGGCTTGAGGTGCTGGAGTTTTCACGGCTATGGACCACGGAATATGGAGTTATCTTATTCATTAAGCTCGCTCTAGTCGGTCCGCTCTTTGCTGTTGGTGCGATCAATAATTCTTGGGTTATGCCGAGGCTTCGTCGGCCCGGCGGGCTACCTGTCCGAATGTTGGGGCTGCTTCGTTCGTTTGTCATTATCGAAGTGGTGCTCGCCTGCGCCGTGTTAATGGTTGTTGGGTTTCTAACTGATCGTGAGCCGGCCCGGCAGGTGGCGATTGTTGAAAAATCGTTTGTCGAGGCGACAGGGGCCTCAGCCGATGTTGCGTTGAATGTTCGGGCAACCCCCGGACGCCCAGGGTCGAATGTTCTTGAGTTTGACGTCAGGCCCAAGCGAGGATCCTTGGTCCGAGAAACGACGCTTGAAGTGGAGTTGAAGTATTTAGAGGCAGATGTTGGAGCCGTAGTGGGCCGGCCGAGTCGGGATGATGGATCAAGATTTAGTTTAGATACCGATGCCTTGAATCTGGCTGGTGAATGGCAGGCGTTGGTCACTATCCGAAGCCCCGGTGAGTTCGATGCCCGGGTGCCTGTTCGATTCGCAATCGGTGGCTCTGGCTCGTCTGGCGTTCCCAGACTGGATCTGGGTGTTGCTGCACGGTTTTGGGCATTGGCTATTTTTGGGATGGGGCTGGTTCTTACGCTCAGCACTCTTAGTCGCCACGGCTGGACACCTTGGGCTCGTCGTGTGGGAACAAGCACGGGTTTTGGTGTGATCATGATTGGGGGCGCGGTGCTTCTCGCGGGACCTGACGAGTTGGCTGGTGGGGCCTTGATTAATCCCGTGGTGCCAGACGGGATATCGGTTAGCGCGGGGCAGGCCATTTACGAAGGCCACTGCGCGTCCTGTCACGGTCCGGATGGGCGTGGCGATGGCCCCCGTGCTCTTGCCCTGGATCCTCCGCCCCTCGATTTGGCTGTCCATGTTCCATTACATCCGGATGGGCAATTGTTTACTTTTATTCGTGATGGCATCGAAGGAACCGCTATGGCAGGGTTTGGCGATCAACTCGGCGCCACGGAAATTTGGGATGTCATCAACTTTCTCCAGACACTTCCGGCGAAGGCTAATGGCTAGTCCGATGCTCGCCGCTTTGCAGTGAATAGATGGGCAGCTATAGCCCCGAAAAACCCGGTGGCTACAACAAGGGTCGACCAGAGCCAGTTTTCCGGTTCGACATCCAGATGATGCGTGAGCCTTGTGGCACCCAGGGTTCCGCTGATCGTCACAACGAGGTTCCAGTGGATTTCTTCAGGGCTTTGTTCGACCAGTTCGTAAACGGTTCCGGATTCAAGAGCGATCCAGTCCGCCAATTTTCTTCCGTCCTCAAAAACTTGGACCGTGACCTTTGCTCCAGGGATTCGGGCTCCTGTCGCCACATTTCGCAGATCAATTGAATAGTCGAGCCACCCATCGGACCAAGTGGCGAAGGCTCGTACTTGGTATTGGCCGGAACTGCCGACATATACCAGGTCGCCGCCATGTGCCCGGGCGACGCTACCTGCGAGGAGGCAATGCAGGACTATTGTGAAAATGAGAGCGCTACGGATCATGCTCGAGCCGTAGCGGCTATAGCTTCGATTGCTGGTTCAAGTTCCTCGGCGCTGACGATGCCTTCGAACCGAGCTGTGACATGGCCACCGGTGTCAATGACGAAAATCCATGGCTCGGTCTTCAGATTCCATTCGCGGGCCACTGGTGTAAATGTCAACTGTCCGTCAGTGCGTGCGGCTGCGAGATCAAACGGTTCAATGTGAATGAAACGGACGTGATCCTTCCAGCGGTTGTATAACTCGGCGACCACGGCGGTGACCGGCCCGCACATCCGTGAACGGCAGAATGCGGGTGTGCTGAAAGCAATGACCATCGGCTCAGCGCGATCGAGACATGCCGCTATGGTGTGCCTGTACATTCCGGCTACGGGCGGATCCGCGGTACTGATGTTGGCGATGTCGCCAGCGCCAACGATGACTGGATTTACTGATGGTGGAATAGGTTCACCAACCATAGGTGTTTGACTTTGATCTTGGACGTCAAAAAACGTTGATTTGGTGTATTTCCGTCCGTTGGTTGGTTGGATCTCCAGGTCGGCTCGCCAGAGTCCGGGTTCAAAGGCTTTTCCTACGGTGAGGTAGTAGTCGCTGGTATGTAGATGCTCGTGGACTTCCCCATCTTTATGGAGATGGTTTTGAGATGTAGCGATCGAATGTTCGGCCACAGCTGTGGAAAACATGAACTCGTCGTGTTGATCCTCCAACTTGTAGAAGGACGCTTTTACTGCTGCCCCTCGTATACGTGAACCGTCTTTGTCGATGAGAGTGAAAGGGATCCGATGGTTTCCCGTGAGCACTTCGCTCAGAGTCAGCACGACGCTGACATCCGGGTTGTCTTCAGCACTGCTACATCCGAGTGCAGTAATGGAGGTGACGGACGCAAAACTTGCGCTGACAAGTCCTCGTAGGGCCTTTCGTCGATTCATGGGTGCTTTGTGTTGGAATACATGTGGAAGGACGGTTAGTGGTGCACGTAGCGTATCGAGTCGTGTCGTGTGATCAAACTGCTACGCTTCCACATCCGCGGTACATTCATCCCGCGTTATGAAGCTAACCAACTGTGCCATCCGATCAGATCTCTGCTAGCGACGAGGATTATCTTCGTGCAATTTACGACGCTGGTGGTCATCACAAACCGGTCGCAACGGGTGACGTAGCTGGGCGACTTAATGTCACTCCTGGCCGAGTCACGGCAGCTCTCAAGCGTCTGCATGAGAAGGGTCTTGTTAAGTATCGGCGCTATCGGGGTGCAGAGCTAACGAGCGCGGGCCAACGTCGTGCATTGGAAATGGTTCGGCACCATCGACTCATCGAGCGGTTTCTTGTTGAATTTCTCGATTATGACTGGAACGACGTGCATGAGGAGGCAGATCGCCTGGAACATGTCATGTCTGAGGAAATGGAGCGACGCATAGCTGCCAAGGTTTCGGATCCCACCACAGATCCGCATGGGGACGCTATTCAAAACGAGGCGCTCGACGAGATTGCCGATGACGCGCTGCGATTGACAGAGGTATCTGATGGCACCGAGTTTGTTGTCGCTCGCGTGTCAGATCGTAATCGAGAAATACTGAGATATTTGGAACAGATCAAGCTTGTTCCGGGTGTTCGAGGAATGTTGGTTCGGCATATGCCGTTCGATGGCCCGATACTTGTTCAGATCGACGGAATAGACGTGGCTATCGGCCGTACAGTTTCTGACAGCGTTTACGTACGGAATAGTTAGCCCGGGATTCAATGCTGGAACATTGCGGACGCTGATCCAGTCTTGCTACCGAACCCCGTGGTTTTGTCGACGACATCCACGGACGAGGTATAGTTTGTATTCGTAAACATATGTTTTTACCTAGGTAAAAACACGAGTTGGGCTCTTTGAACCATATTCTGGTCGGGTCGGTTCTGCCAATGTTGGCTTGCGAGGCTTTGTTAGATGCCGGGTAATCTGAAATCTCCAGTAGCCGAGTCCGGGCCCGAGCCAAAGGTTGTCCCCGATGGTGAGCGGCAGTCGTCTTTTAAACGCCCGTCCGTTAACGCTGTGTACCAAACACTTGTTCGCCCGCTGGTTAAAAGTGTTGGGCAACGGTTCATGCGTTCCCATCGACCTTCGGGTATATCGAGACGGGGGATGCTGCGTGGCTCTGCCTTAGGGGCTGCTGGGTTAGCCGGTGCGGCCTCGGTCGTTGCTGTGGGCGGTCGTGATGGGGCTTCAGCGAAGGCTTCGGCCAATGAACTCAAGCTGGATGTTCCTGGCTACACGGATATTGATGATTTTGATCATTCGCATGAGACGGCCGGAACAGTTGGCGAGGTTGACACGACGGCGTTCGACCCAATGGTTTTCCTTGAGTCGTTTGACTATGGTCGTCAATCGAAGCTTTCTGACGGCCGCACGCTGCGGGAATACGAGATTATTGCAGTTGATAAGGATATCGAGATTGCGCCCGGCGTCTTTTTTCCAGCGTGGACCTACAACGGGCAGGTTCCTGGGCCCACCATTCGGGCCACCGCAGGCGATGTGGTTCGAATTCGATTTAACAACGCCGGAAGTCATCCGCACTCGATCCATTTTCATGGGATTCATCCAACGAACATGGATGGCGTCTTTGAAATTGTGAAGCCGGGGAATGAATTCACATATGAGTTTGAGGCCCAGCCGTGGGGGTTACATCTGTATCACTGTCACGCCGTGCCGCTAAAAAGGCATATTCATAAAGGGCTGTACGGCACGTTCATTATCGATCCCCCACAGGGCCGGCCACCTGCTCGTGAAATGGTGATGGTGATGAACGGGTTTTCCACCGAGTTCAATGGTGAGAATACGTTTTATGCGGTCAATACTGTGGCGTTTCACCATGTGAAACACCCGATTCCGGTCCGGGTTGGGGAGTTGCAGCGGATCTATCTCACGAACTTAACCGAGTTTGACCTAATTAATTCGTTCCATCTCCACGCCGATATGTTTCGTGTCTATCGGACCGGAACCATAATGGATCACTACGAACTTACAGACACTGTCATGTTGTGTCAGGGCGAGCGCCATATTCTGGAGTTCACATTGCCGGCTCCAGGCATGTACATGTTCCATGCCCATCAGAGCGAATTTGCGGAACTCGGATGGATGGGGTTTTTTAAGGGTGTGGAGGACTAACGGTGGACTTGGATAGTTCCTCGGAGGTCCCCGGGGCTGACCGAACGAAGCTGGATGTTCGGTTTGGGGTTTTTGGTGTATTACCGCTGCTACTGCTGGCGCTTGCGCTCTTTTCCTTTTCCAGATTCGGAACGGCTGGCGTGTTTGATGCTGCGTTTCCTCCCATTGAGGAACTCACGATTGAACGGCTCTCATTTAAGCCCGGATTCATCGATGTTCATGTTGTAAATGGTGGTCCAGAGTCTGTGGAGATTGCGCAAGTAACGGTGGACGAGGCTTTGTGGCAATTCGATGTCAATCCATCCAATCGAATCGATCGGCTCGGGACGGCTACCGTGTCAATCCCGTATCCGTGGGTTGAAGGCGAGCCACACGCCGTTGCGCTTATAAGCACCTCCGGTGTCATATTTGAGGCGGAAGCTCCTGTGGCGTCGCTTTCTCCAACGCCGGGCTCTACTTTTTTATTGACTTTCGCCATTCTTGGTTTCTATGTGGGCGTGATCCCGGTTTTCATTGGTTTGATTTGGTTTCCTTTTCTTCGCCGACTGTCGAGTCGGTGGTTGCACTTTTTCCTTGCGGTTACTGTCGGTTTACTTCTTTTTCTTGGGGCGGATACGGTTGTTGAGGCTATCGAATTGTCAACGGCGGTAGCCGGGGCGTTTCAGGGGATAGGTCTAGCTTTCACTGGATTCATCTTGGCGTTCTTGGCCGTCTCAGTGGTCGATCGGTGGCGGGAGAGTCAGGGGGCGCGGAGCGACATTTCCTCCTTGTTACTGGCCTACACCATCGCAGTTGGTATCGGGCTTCATAATTTGGGTGAGGGACTCGCGATTGGGGCTGCGTATGCCACAGGCGCGATAGCCTTGGGCACCTTTCTAGTAGTTGGATTTGCTGTACACAACACGACTGAAGGATTAGCTATTGCGGCACCACTGGCGCGTGGCACTACATCGGTGCGTCGGTTGCTGCCACACCTGTTGTTGGCAGGATTGATTGCTGGGGTTCCCGCGATTCTCGGTGCTTGGCTAGGGGGATTTGCCTTTTCTCCGATTTGGGCAACGTTTTTCCTTGCACTAGGTGCCGGTGCTATTTTTCAGGTGGCGTGGCAGATAGCGCGCATGATGGGTGATGAGCCGGACGGGTCTCTCACCACTGGTTTGAACGCGATGGGCTTGGCTTTGGGCGTGCTTATCATGTACGGCACGGGCATTCTGCTGACAAGCTAACCCTTCGGTTCTTGCGATGCACCGGGTTAAGGCGGGTTCATAGCCACGGTTTCCAGAGAGCGCAGACGAACTTACGCCACGCCCTCGATTAGGGAGTTCAACAACCGACCCAAAGCGATTCCGCTAATCACTGCACCTATTCCGAATAGGTTCTGCATAAGGATGTTTCCTGCGGCGAGCCACCACCCGGAATCATCGAAAAGCTTGGTGGTTTCGAAAGCAAAGCTAGAGAAGGTAGTAAACCCGCCCATGAAGCCGACTAGAAGTAGCAGTCGTAATTGAGTGTTAGGGCCGTTATGAACTCCGCCGACAGCCCAGATAAATCCAAACGCGAAGCTGCCGAGTACGTTTACAGCAAGTGTCCCCCATGGGAATCCGCCGGCGATGAACTTCTGCATGGCGGTGCTCAAAAGGAAACGGGCCACGGTTCCACCGCCGCCGGCCGACATTAACAGGATAAGTTTTATTGGCAGATCCACCGTGATCTCGCTTTGAGTAAGTGACGTACTAGGAGAAGTGAACGTTGCAGCGTCAAAAGCAAACGCCCCGCCGATTCTATCGGCGGGGCGTTTGTTACCGAGCTCTCGTAACGGACTAGTAGTCCATGGCCGGCGCGGCGGCTTCTTCCTTCTCCGGAACATCCGCAATCAGGGCTTCCGTTGTGAGAATCATTCCGGCGATGGAGGCTGCGTTCTCGAGTGCGGAACGTGTCACCTTAGCCGGATCAATAACACCGGTTTTCACCATGTCAGCGTAATCTTCAGTGACAACGTTGTAACCCCAGTTGGTGTTCTTCTTGCTCTTGGATTGCCGACGAACTTCCTCGATTACGACGGAACCGTCTGCACCAGAGTTGTCCGAGATCCATCGAAGCGGAGCTTCGAGCGCACGCCGAAGTGCCCGGACACCTACAAGCTCATCACCGGTACATTCCGACTCAACGCCGTCAAGAACACTTGAGGCGTTAAGTAAGGCGACCCCGCCTCCAGGAACAATGCCTTCTTCAATAGCGGCACGTGTTGCTGAGAGCGCGTCTTCCACGCGATGTTTCTTTTCTTTCAGTTCAGTCTCGGTGGCGGCCCCGACCCGGATAACCGCAACCCCACCAGCTAGCTTGGCCAGTCGTTCTTGAAGCTTCTCACGATCGTAGTCGGAGGTCACTTCGTCAACCTGACCTTTAAGCTGGTTGATTCGTGCCTGTACAGCAGCTTCTTTACCACCACCTTCAACGATAGTGGTGTTGTCCTTGTCAGCCACCATGCGGCGTGCGCGTCCAAGATCTTCAAGGATCACGCCATCGAGTCGTCGACCCATGTCCTCGGAAATGACAGTGCCACCAGTTACCACGGCAACGTCCTGAAGCATTTCCTTTCGTCGGTCACCATAGCCGGGTGCTTTGACTGCCAGAACATTCAATACGCCACGGAGCTTGTTAACCACCAGCGTTGCAAGTCCTTCACCTTCAACGTCTTCAGCAATAATTACTAGGTCCTTCTTGCCGGCTTGCGTCACCTTCTCCAGCGTTGGGAGGATGTCACTTACGGCCGATAGCTTCTTATCTGTTACGAGGACCAATGCATCTTCGACGACCGCTTCCATTCGATCTTGGTTCGTCACGAAGTAGGGCGAAATATAACCGCGGTCGAACTTCATTCCCTCGACATATTCAATCTCGAATTCAAGGCCTTTGGATTCTTCAACAGTGATCGCGCCATCTTTACCAACTTTATCCATCACCTCGCCGATCAATTCGCCAATATGCGTGTCGTTTGCAGAGATGGAGGCGATCTGAGCTATTTCTTCCTGACTGCGGATTTGCTTAGCACGGGCGCGAACTTCTTCGACGACCGCATCCACACCCTTGGCAAGCCCACGCTTGATGATCATCGGATTGGCACCGGCGGCAACGTTTTTCAACCCTTCTTTTAGGATCGCTTGGGCTAAGACGGTGGCGGTGGTTGTTCCGTCACCCGCGATATCGTTGGTCTTGCTCGCGGCTTCTTTTATCAGCTGGGCGCCCATGTCTTCGAAGGGGTCTTCGAGATCGATGTCCTTGGCGACGGTTACTCCATCATGAGTCACCGTTGGGCCAGAGTATTTTTTCCCTAGAGCAACATTGCGTCCCTTGGGACCCAGAGTGGTCTTAACAGCATTGGCCACGATGTCGATACCCTTGACCAATTTTGATCGGGCCTCGACGTCCAGAAGGATGTCTTTCGGCATTTCGATTCAGTCCTTTTCAACCGACCGCCGCGAGCAAAGCTCTACGGCGACTACGCGGGGTCAGGTCCGATCCGTCAGCTAGGCAGCGTAGTGACAGCAGTTACGACTGATTGTGGTGCACCGCCGTGCAAGCCGTGGATCGGATAGTTCTCTTCAGAAGCCAATTCTATGGATCGTCGGAATCGAGCGTCAAGACAAATTGGGGTTTGTTGCCATTCCGGTGGGCCTGTGCCTGTCGAGTTCGACCCACCCATGTCAGACTTGGGGGCACTAAATATGTGGAGCGGAAGAGCTTCGAATGCGAATTTCAATGCGGGCGGACTACGGTGTTCGCGCGATGACAGACTTGGCTATGCACTTTGGCGAGGGTCCGATTCCTGCTGCTGATGTCGCGCGGCGGATGTTTGTGCCCGCCGTATACCTTGATCAGGTTCTCAGCGCTCTTCGCCAGGCAGGCTTGGTTCGAAGTACACGGGGACCTCAGGGGGGACATGAGTTGGTGCGGGCTCCAGAGAAAATTACGATGGCCGACGTGGTTGTGCCCTTAGAGGGCCAGTTGGGTTTGCTTGATTGTTTAGAGGACCTAGCAGCTTGCGAACTGGCGGAAAGTTGTTCGCAGCGTAGCGTCTGGCTTCGTCTTCGTTCAGCGATGCTAGAGGGTTTGGAGGGTATTCTCCTGTCGGAACTTGCTGCTGATATGCATCAGGCCGAGGACCGTTCTGCGTACAGTATTTAGTGTTTTCAGTAGGGGGCTCGGTTTAATGACGTGTGTTCGTTTCATCACGAAACGCAAGTATCGTTTGGTTTAGGTATGCCATTTCATCTGACGCGTATCCAGTACGACCAAATTGTTGCCCAGGCTCGGGATGAAGAGCCGCTTGAATGCTGTGGGATTGTCGGTGGTCGTGGTGATCAGGCGCAGAAGGTGTACGCTACTCGGAACGCGGATAAGAGTCGGGTCCACTACACGATCGAACCTAAGGATATGCTTGACGCCACGCGAGATATCGAGGACGTACACGAGTGGGAAATCTCAGCATTTTTCCACTCGCATCCGGCAAGCGATGCATACCCATCACCGACCGATGTTCGTGAAGCGGTACAGTCCGGGTACTCGGAATACAGCCGGTTCATTATTGTGTCGTTATTGAATCCCGAGAAGCCAGTTATGCGATGTTTCTGGTTGCGGGGAGGAATCGTAAGCGAAGAAGCCATGGTTGTTGCATGCGATGAGAGGTTAGGTGCGTAACGTGGCTCCTGATGTGTACAAGCCTGAAATTGATCTTGATGCTTCCCTCGAGGCCAAGGTTGAACACTTACACAGCCGGTTGCATGAGTGCGGTAATGCTGTTGTGGCGTTTTCTGGAGGCGTTGATAGTACGTTTTTGGCAAAAATGGCATTTGATGTGTTGGGTTCGAAGGCGACAGCTGTAACTGCTGTTTCAGCCAGCCTGTCGAAGTCAGAGCGCGAGGACGCTGGCCGATTCGCGCAGCAAATTGGCATTCAGCACGAAGTGATCGAGACCTACGAACTCGATAATCCCGAATATCGGGCGAACGATCAATCGCGATGCTTTCACTGTAAGGCAGAACTGTTCGATCGATTGCGTCAGTTCGCTGCCGATCGTGGCATTCGGCACATGCTTTATGGTCCCGTGGTCGACGATCTCGGGGATTTTCGACCAGGGATGGCTGCGAGCCGAGAGCGGGGAGCGCGGGCACCTCTTGTTGAGGCGGGTCTACGAAAGGCTGATGTGCGCGCACTATCACGAAAACTGGGCTTGGAGAGTTGGGATAAGCCAGCTGTTGCCTGTCTCTCCTCACGTATTGCGTACGGTACGGAGGTCACTGTGGAGAAGCTTGGCCAAGTCGAGGCTGCTGAATCGCTGCTGCGTGCCGAGGGGTTTCGTGATCTTCGCGTACGGCATCACGAGCAAATTGCTCGGGTCGAGGTTCCTGGTGATGAGTTGAATCGATTTACGGAAGATGATGAGCGTCGGCAGCGCATTATTGACGGCATTAAATCTTTGGGATTCACCTACGTCACGCTGGATCTTCAGGGTTTTCGTTCGGGTGCGATGAACGAAGCGCTTCCAGTTATTCCGTCTAACGATTAACGCGGTTAGCAAGCAATATGACGTCTTAAATAATCCAGCCTGGTGTGATCGGGCTAGAAGCTTAGGGATGCTTGATGTTGGCAGGGATGCAACAGGCACGACTGTCGTCTGTTGAAGAAGTTGTTGAGGGGAGGGGTTGTAGATGAGTTCTCGAAAGATTCGTGTTGTGCAGTGGGGAACAAAGCATGCACATGCTCGAGGTTGGATGGAGGTTATCTTGGCCAATTCCGACGTTGAGCTTGTGGGGATCGTCGAAGAGGATTCGGAGCGCCGTCAAGAACTCGAGGCTCAAGGAGATTCGCCCTGGGCTAATGCCAGTTGGCTCGGACCTGCGGACGCGGTTCTTGGTGATGGTCAGATCGATGCGGTGGTGGTTGAAGGTGACAACACCGAAAACCTTGCCCAAGCCGAGGCCGTTATCGCGGCTGGACACCACTTATTGCTGGATAAACCGGCTGGTCATGACTATCCCCGATGGGAAAAGGTGATAGAAGCCGCATCCCAGCAGCAACGGTACGTGCAACTCGGGTATATGTTTCGCCATCATGATGGTTACGAGCGCATCGCTGGGTGGGCCCACGATGGCATGCTTGGGGATATCTTTGCGATCCACGCCCACATGCCGACCTATGCTGATCCGGCACCGCACAAGCAAATGGCGGAATTCACGGGAGGCGTGTTTTACGACCTGTGTGGTCACGTGCTTGACCAGATTGTTTGGGCCCTAGGCCGACCGTCAAATGTCACTCCATTTATGCAGCGGGTTGTTCCTGCCAGCGGGTTTGTTGACAGTGGTGTTGCAGTTTTGGAGTACCCATCGGCGATGGCGATCGTGACTATTTCTGGCCTTGTAGTTCCCCCACGTCCGAGACGATATGAAGTGTATGGAACTCAGGGATGGGCCGTGATGGAGCCGATGGAACCAGCTCAGACGGTGCGACTTTGTCTCGATGAGGCGCGTGAAGGCTTTATCGCCGGAGAGCAAGTGATCCCGATCGAGGCGCGGCCGAGATATGTTGCGAGCTTAGAAGCGTTCGTTCGTACCTTGCGTGGTGAACAAGAACCAGATCGTTCGCTTGAGCATGAGCGGATTGTGCAGGAAACGATTCTGCGGGCAACTGGGGCTATCGCATAGGTCGCTAGTTCCCCAGTCCTAGGTCAATGTTGCCGAACAAGGCTTGGAGGCGCTGTCGGTCGGATATGGGCAAAGGGCCTTTTGCCATCCCCGCAACGTTGGCGTCTAGATGGTCGGGATTCGCGGTTCCGGTCAGGACGGTTGACACTGCGGGTGGCTCGAGTACGTATCGGTAGGCAGCCTCTGGGATTGAAGCCACGTCCCCATGGATCAGCCAATCCAGTGGTTTGTCTGAGGGCACCGCGTCGTGCGCGAGCAATCCTTTTGTTTTGAGGTCAGCGATGGTCTCGTTGAGCCGATGCGGATTGGCCATGGTTCGTCGAACCGCCACCATCACGATTATTCCGATGTTTGCCGAGGCGGCGGCCTGAAGCAGCTGGCGTTCGGCGGTTTGGTGCAGAAAGTTGTATCCAACCATGAACGTGTCGAAATGTCCGTCAGCGACCATCAACGAGAACATTTCATGAAGCGGATCGCTGTCAAACCGTTCGGTAACGCCGAGATAGCGAATCTTTCCAGCCGCTTGTGCGTCCCGAAGCACTGGCAGGTGGACATCGATGACCTGCTGGTAGTGCTGTGCCTCGAGGCCATGGACTTGCATAACGTCCACGTGATCCAGACCGAGGCGACCAAGACTGCGGTTGATCGATTGTTGGACTTCCTCGGCGGTGACCACTTCTCCCGACTCATCAACCGGTGAATACTTGGTGGCGAGGATAAAGCTGTGCCGAGGGATGTTGGCTAACGCGTGTCCCAGCAATGTCTCGCTTTCATCGTAGCCTGCGGCCGTGTCAAAGAAGTTAATCCCGTGATCAAACGCACGGGTGACTAGGCTGCGGGCGGTAGTTGGTGTGGTGCCGTGGGTCTGGCCCAGTAAGCTGGGCCCACCGGATCCAAGACTGGTAAGTGAAACCTGCAACCCAGTGCGGCCTAGTTGCCGATATTCCATGGTCGAAATCCTGCGTCGGCCGAGGTGGCGGCAGGATAGCTTTATGTGGCCGAGAAAGACTAGTAATGGGTGTGACTGACAGATTTGATAGGTGTCCTGCCAAATGAGGGTGAATACCCCTCGACGGCGCGGAGTTAATCCCCTTGCCTAAATCAGAAATGCTTGTGGTGCACGAACTGAGCATTCCGGTGCACGGCATGCATTGTGCGTCCTGTGTGTCTACGGTTGAGCGCTCGCTGTCCGATGTCGACGGGGTGGTTGAGTCATCGGTGAACCTAGTCCAGGGAAAGGTGACGCTGAGAGCCGAAGGCCATGTTGGGGCTGCGGCAATTGTGACGTGTATAGAGAAAGCTGGGTATGAGGTGCCCGTCTCTGAGACGACTCTCGAGGTTGTCGGTATGCACTGTGCTGGTTGTGTCAACCAGATTGAGCAAGCACTTGGCCACGTGCCAGGTGTCTTGGGTGTCTCCGCCAACCTCGTTACAGAGCACGCTCACGTTCGACACATTGCGACACTCGCCGATTGGGCGTTGCTTCAGGCTGCAGTTCGACGAGTCGGGTATGACGTTCGTGAGCGAAATTCGGCGCACGATGCACGTGTCGACGCCGATAACCTTGAACATGCCCGTCAGCGTGAACAGCATCGCTTGGGCCTGGAAGCGGGTGTATCGCTCGCGGTTGGCATCGCGGTCATGGTGGGATCGTTCGGATGGCTACCGATGGTGTCTGAAATCATCAAGAACCCGTGGTTTTTGCTGGTTTTGGTCAGTCCGATCCAGTTTGGGCCTGGTCGTCGTTTCTATCGTGGAGCGTGGGAAAGAGCTCGGCGGCTCACGACTGATATGAACACGCTAATCGCCCTTGGATCCAGCGCAGCGTTTGGTTACAGCGTGCTACTTACGGTGTGGCCAAGCCTACTTGTTAACGCGACTGACGAGATTTCATATTACTACGATACGGCAGCGATGATTATTGGCCTGACCCTTGTCGGCCGATACCTGGAGACTCGGGCTAAGATCCAAGCATCAATGGCGCTCCGACAGTTGATCGGACTGCAACCGAGTTTCGCCAGAATCGAACGGGATGGAGAGATTCTGGCGATACCTATCGATGATGTTCGGCAGGATGACATAGTCGTTATCGGCCCGGGAGATAAGGTTCCGGTTGATGGTTACGTGGTTGCCGGCGTGTCTGAGGTTGACGAGTCGATGGTGACGGGGGAGAGCCTCCCTGTGCGCAAAACAATTGGTGGCTCAGTGATCGGTGCGACGATCAATACGACTGGGAGTTTACGGGTTCGCGTGACGAGTGTTGGCGCTGCATCAGTGCTAGCCCAAATCATTGCAACGGTCGAGCGCGTCCAGAGCTCAAAGGCGCCGATTCAACGCCAGGTGGATCGCATGGCATCGTGGTTTGTTCCAGCGGTGCTAGCGATTGCGCTTATTACGCTTGGCGTCTGGTGGATGGTAGGGCCGGAACCTTCGGCTACTCACGCCATTTTCAGCGCGCTATCCGTCATCGTTATTGCCTGTCCATGTGCATTGGGCTTGGCAACACCTACGGCGGTTGCGGTTGGTACCGGTCGAGGCGCTGAACTCGGTGTCCTAATTCGAGGATCGGATGTTTTCGAGACAGCTGGATCGATTGACACGCTTGTGTTTGATAAGACAGGTACGTTGACTTACGGCGTGATGGACCTAATTGAGATTGTGCCAATAGGTCCATTTTCCAACGAGGAAATATTACGAATTGCAGCCTCGGTGGAGAAAAACTCCGAACATCCAGTGGGTCGGGCTATTACAGCAGGAGCTCGGAGACGAGGGATTAACGTAGTCGATCCGTCGTTGTTTGAAACGGTCGCGGGTGCTGGCGTGCGAGCTGAAGTGGATGGTCGCCGGGCGGTCTTGGGGTCTAAAGAATTCGTGGTTCGTGAGGGCGCTCGGTTCGACACCGCTCGCCACTTGGATGAGCAACTGGCGGATGAAGGGCGTGTGGTCGTGTATTTGAGCGTGGATAAGGTCATGGCAGGCATCCTGTTGTTGGCGGACACGGTCCGACCCGAAGCGACGGATGCCATTGCACGGGCCCATGACCTTGGAATACGTTCCGTAATGCTGACTGGGGATAGACGTGCGACGGCGCAGACTGTTGCAGCTGCGATTGGACTCGACGAGATCTATTTCGAGAGCCAGCCTGAGGATAAGTCGGCAATTGTTGAAGGCTTGCAGGAGCGAGGCCATCGGGTCGCAATGGTTGGTGATGGTATTAATGATGCCCCGGCGCTCGCTCAGGCTGATCTTGGGCTGGCCATGGGCGAAGGCACGGATATTGCAATTGAGGCCGGTGATATCACGATTGTTCGAAATGATCTCGGTAGCGCTGTTGCGGGGATCCAGCTAGGTCGGGCCACTATGCGTACGATTCGGCAAAACCTGTTTTGGGCGGTGTTTTACAACATATTGTTAATCCCGGTGGCGGCCGGAGTGCTTTTTCCAGTGTGGGGTTTACGTGTTCATCCCATGATGGCGGCTGCCGTGATGGCACTAAGTTCGTTCTTGGTGGTCGCGAATTCGTTACGCCTTCGTAGATTTAGGGTTTAGGTCGTGATTGACTGTTCGTATATCGCAGGGATGTGGGTCATCCCATGAAATACCAACGGGTCCCAGGTGTACCTAGACCCGTCTCAAAGCTGACCCTGGGATCGATGGTTCTACCCTCACTCTCCCAACCCGCTGTTGATTCTCTTATGGATACTTGGGTTGATGGTGGAGGCACGATGGTTGATACGGCACGGGGTTACGGTCGTGGTCAATCTGAAGAGATGCTGGGCGAATGGTTGGCTAGAAATGGGAATCGCCAACGAACAATGCTCCTTACCAAGGGCTGTCATCATGACGCTGTTGGCCCCAGGGTTACGGCGGATGCTCTTCGGGCGGACTTGGAAGGAAGCCTCAAAGCGTTGCAGACCGATCACATTGAGCTGTACTTATTGCATCGAGACGATCCAGGTGTGCCGGTAGGAGACATCATGGAATGGCTTGATGAACACAGGAAAGCTGGTCGCATCGGAGCATTCGGCGGGTCCAATTGGTCTGTAGGCCGAGTGCAGGAGGCCTACGAATACTCGCGTCGCATGGGAATCGACGGGTTTGCCGCGACCAGTAATTATTTTGGGTTAGCGACGGCAAACGAACATATGTGGTCAGGGGTTGAATTGATCAGCAGTGAGGACAAACAGTGGTATCAAGAAACTGGGACTGTGAATTTTGCCTGGTCTTCGCTAGGCAGAGGCTATTTTGCGGGTAGAGGTGAAGGGAAAGATGCAGATGAGGATGTGGTGCGTGTATATGTCAATGACACCAACTATGAGCGACGCTGCAGGGCTCTAGAACTGGGAAAGGCCAAGGGGCTCACGGCGGTGCAGGTAGCAGGAGCCTATGCAATTTGTCAGCCATTTGCGTCAATAGCCCTTGTCGGATGTGCAAGTGTGAATGAAGTTGAATCTGTCCTACATGCTTCAGATATCGAACTAACACCGGAGGAAGTCACGTTCCTTGAAAATGGCCACTGGCCGACCTCTAATTAGCGAAAGAGATGGGTAGTCGTATCGGATTGCTTGAATGCTAAAGACACTAAGCAACGACTTCAGTCGTCGCTTCTACGAAAACGTAGATGCCTCTGTAGGCTGGGGTAGATGGGTTCGAACCACCGCTTCACGGTCCAGAGCCGTGCGTCCTACCACTAGACGATACCCCAGAGTCTGGTCGCTGGAGGACGCGGGTACCCTAACATTCGACACGAGTGGTTACGGTTAATCGGTGATCAAATTGTGTCGTGTGAACGGATTACACGTGTCTAGAAGGACTTGAAGTGATCGAGCCCAAAGGACGCCTTCAGGGACCGTACGAAACCGTCTTTCTCGATGTTGGAGAAACATTGGTGCATCTTGAGCCATCGTTTGCCACCACTGTGCGGGCAATCAGTTTGGAATTTGGTGTAGAACGTGCGCCGAACGACTTTGACAATGGCCTGCGATCGATTTGGGCGTCACATGTTCGTACGACGAGATCTGTGGGGCATAGTTTGACGACCCAGGCCTCGAGTCGGTATTGGCACCAGACTTATGCTCGAGTGGGGACATTCCTGGGCGTGGATGATGTGGAAGGGTTCAGTCGCGCACTTTACGAGCGGTTTACGTCATATGCGGCGTATGCGCCAATGCCCGGGGCTATTGATGCCCTACGATGCCTGAACCGACTGGGGTTACGAGTGATTGTGGCTTCGAATTGGGAGGGTTGGCTCGGACGACTTCTTGATGAACTTGCTCTCGACCGTTTCTTCGCCGGTCAAGCCGTGAGTGCAGATGTTGGATTCGAAAAGCCAGACCGTCGGTTTTTTGATGCTGCAGTGGAAATATCTGGAACTGATCGAAGTCGGACGGTCCATGTTGGCGACTCATTGGAGGCAGATGTGCAGGGAGCCTTGAGCGCAGGCATTGATTCGGTCTGGCTGGCTTCATCTAGGGCCGAGGATGCACCGGTCCCTGTAATTTCATCGATCACCGAACTTCCTGGGATTCTTAAACCCTACATTGCCCCTGTGTCGTGGGCGTTACCGTCGGTTACGTGTTAGGAAGGTGAGATGGATCTGATCTGGGATGCAGTCGAGTCGCGCGTAGTGTGGAAGGGGCGGTTCCCGGTCGTGGTCGATCGACTTCGTGCTCGGGCCGATGGGCGTGAGTTTGACTATACGTATTTGGATGTGAGTCGCGGCGCCGTGTTGCTCTTAGCGCTTGACGAAGAGCACCGGGCGATATGCGTTCGGCAGTATCGACATCCGGTCGGCGATGTCATGGTGGAATTGCCAGCCGGGCATTTGGAAGTGAATGAGAATCCCGAGGCCTGTGCAAGGCGCGAGTTTGAGGAGGAAACCGGCCTTAAGGTTCAAAATGTTTTGTCCCTTGGCTCGTTCGTTCCAGTGCCGTCGCTCAGCGGTTTTCGTATGCACATGTTTTTCGGGACAGAACTCTCGGTCGGTTCAATGGGTCTGGACGATATGGAAATTCTTGAGGTGGTACGTGTCCCAATTGAAGAATTACGCAAACAGGTTGTTGAAGGGCAGCACGAAAACGTCGGTCTAATGTCGGCTGTGTTGCTGGCTGATCAACGTGGGTTGTTGCCGTAGTGATCGACCGTGTCCTCATCGTAGAGGGTGGACAATACGAGCGTCGGCGGGCTGCCTACGAGGATGTGGTGGGTCGCCGGGCGGTGGACACCTGGGACGGCAACGTTCTTCTCGATGCTCGGGTACTTGTGGATCTTTATGATCCCCATGAGGTTCCGGCTGCTGCTCGTGACCGAATGATTGCCTCTGGAGCCTCGATTGTTTCCGGAGCCCCCTTCCCGGAAGGGACATATCCCTCCATCGTTTTAGCGTGCCCTAGCTTGGCGACCGGGCCTGTTGCCCTGATGGCTGGGGATGTTGGTCAAATAGGTCGGCGCACGATGGCGAAGGTCGTGGTGATTGATTCGGCTCCAGGCTTTGCGGTGACGATGTTTCGGTCGGTGCTTGCGCTGGTGATGCTTGGGGGCCCGCTTGATCGTTTGTCGGCCCGACGACAGCCGGATGAGGCGAGCTTTGACGGGATATATGCGGTTGGGCGGTTCAAGGATGGCGCGATTGCCTACATGGAGGCGGTGACGAGTTGTTTCCCAGGTGCGGATGTTCGAATCTACGAAGTTATGGGACGTGATCAAATTCGAGAATACGATTCTCGCCGATCAACTAATCGGGTTATCGATGACGATGGGATCAGACCGCTCCCCGCCACATTGAGCGATTCGTACGCTGTCTTCGTGAAGGATCTGTGGCAGGCCGAGCCATTTGGTCGTTCAGGACAACACGTCGATATGATTGGTCATGCGGATTCCGGCTATAGGGCGCTCACGGCTGCGCTGCATGCTGAGCGAGCTGCATCGGTGTGACTAAACCACCCGTGCGTATTGCAGCGATCAGCTTCGATCACGGCCATCAATATAGTTATCTCCGGGCGATGCTTTCGATTCCTGACCTTCAACTTGTTGCTATCTCCGAGCCCAACCACGAGCAACGCGTTCGTGCTGAGGCCATGTTGGACGAGTTTGGTGTTAGGGGTTCCGTCCGTGTGTTTTCTAATCATGAGGAGTTAATTTCGTGTGATGACGTCGACGCGGTTTCTGTTTGCTCGGCTAACGTCATGCATCACGATTTAGTCATGCTGGCGGCTGATGCTGGGAAGCATGTGCTGTGTGAAAAGCCGCTGGCGACGAGTCTGAGCGATGCGACCGCTATGGTTCAAAAATGTGCCGAATCTGGTGTGACACTTGCGACGGCCTATCCCGTACGGCATGCGCCTCAAGTCTGGGATGTATGGGCGCGTCTGGCTCGAGGCGAGCTGGGAGCCGTTCACTCGATGTCGATGACAAATGTGCTTCGGGCTAATCCGCGCGGGTGGTTTATAGACCCAGCGAAATCTGGCGGTGGGGCAATTCGTGATCATATTGTGCATGCCACAGATTTAATGCGTTGGTTCAGCGGATCGGAAGTGCAACAGGTCTATTGTGAGGCGGACACCTTGATGCGAGACATTCCGGTGGAAGATACGGGTCTCCTAATTGAGGTGTTTGCGTCAGGCGCTATAGGGACGTGTGATCCAAGTTGGAATCGTCCGGCAACCTGGCGGAAATGGGGTGATGTGACAGGCCGGATCATGTGTGACCAAGGAGTTCTGGAATTTGATATTACTGATGATGCGATCCAGATTACTTCTTCAGATGTAACGAGGCCTCACATGGAGGTCTCGTTTGCTGCAAGTATGAACGAGGCATTGCTCCGTGATTTTGCTGTAGCTGTTATTGAGGGTCGTGAGCCATGTGCCACCGGTAAAGATGGATGGGCAGGCGTGGCTAGTACCGAAGCAGCGTACCTATCGGCCAAGACGCAGATGTTTGTGGACGTGCCTTCGTACCCAGATGCGTAGGATGGTGTTCGAAGTTGCTGTGATTCTGATCACGATTCAGTCTGTTGGCTCGTGAACCCGTGCAACCAAGATGAGGTCAGACATGCCGGAAGTGGCGCGGTTATATAAAGGACTTCGGGATGGGTGTCTCGGCACCGATGTGTCGATGCACGAGCGGTTTCGCCTTGCTCACGTTGGAGGCTTCGAAGGCATTGAATTGACCCTTCCGGCCGAAGGTCGATACTCATTACAGGCGACACCGGCTGAGCGGGCAGAACTAAAACAACTTGCGGATGACGGCATGCCGATTCTTTGTATGAACGCTGGGGTGCCCTGGCAGCATTCGCCGTCGGCTTTGGATTCTGATGTACGTCGTGCGGGACAGGAGTTAGTCCGGCAAGCAATTGATCTGGCGGCAGATCTTAATGTGGATACGTTGCTCTATATCCCTGGAACGGTGACTGCTGATGCATCATTTTCGAGCGTCTGGGACGCTGCTCGTTCGGCAACTGAAACGCTTCTTCCGCAGGCGGAGGCGGCGGGTGTCACGCTTGCAGTTGAGAACGTGTGGAACGCGTTGATCCTGAGTCCCCGGGACATGATTGAATTCGTTGACGGCTTCCGTAGTCCGTTCGTACGTGTGTATTTCGATGTCGGTAACGTGATGCAATTCGGCTTTCCCCACCATTGGATCCAGGCCCTTGGATCCGAGCGTATTGCTCGCGTCCACGTGAAAGATTTCAACGTTCGACCGGGTGGGTGGCTTGGGTTTACCCAATTGCTGCATGGGGACGTGGACTGGGCACAGACAATGCAATCGCTGAAAAATGTTGGTTATACGGGCTGGGTAACGCCTGAGGTTTCGCCGTCCCGAGTGAGTTCTGATGCGTGGATTACTGAACTTTCTGCTGCTATGGACACGATCCTTGCGCTGTATGACGCATAACGAAGAAACATCTAAGGCGTGTCAGACGAGTAGCAGTGACGTCGGATCGTTCGTGAGTTTTTATAGAGAATGGTCCCTGCAGTGATGTGCCCGCTTGTGACTCAATGACATACTGCATGCTATGAGCCAACCGATCCGAGTCCGCATGGCGCCGAGCCCAACCGGCGATTTACATGTTGGAAGCGCTCGTACCGCACTGTTTAATTTTCTGATTGCTCGTCGCTCCGGCGGGAGCTTCGTCCTGCGTATTGAGGACACGGATGCGGAACGCAGTGACACGGAAAAAGAGGCTGGTATTTATGATGGCCTCCGTTGGCTTGGCCTGCAGTGGGACGAAGGGCCAGACGTGGGCGGTCCGTATGGACCGTATCGACAGAGTGAGCGTTACGAGATTCATCACGAGGCTGTCGCGGCCTTGATGGCTGATGGCCATGCTTACCGTGATTACACCACTGCTGAAGAACGGGCCGCAGAGCGCGAGGGCCAACGTGAGCGAGGGGAACCACAGCGCTACTCCGGTCTCGGACGAAGGCTTACTACCACTCAGATCGATGAGCGAAAGGCGGCGGGCATCGTTCCGGCTGTTCGGTATCGGTCTGAGCCTGACGCGGTCACCTTTGATGATTTGGTGCTTGGTTCGATTACCGTTGGGCCAGACGATATTGATGATTTTGTGATTGCTCGTGGCGATGGATCAGCGCTCTACAACATGGCGGTGGTTGTTGATGATCACCATATGCAGATCAGTCATGTCATTCGAGGGAAAGACCACGTGTCGAACACGTTTCGGCAGGTATTGCTGTACGAGGCGTTGGATTGGGCGCCACCCCGCTTCGGCCATCTTCCGTTAGTCGTGAACGAGCGGCGCCAGAAATTTTCCAAACGTGATGGGGCTCAATGGCTGGGTGATTACCGGGCACAGGGTTATCTGCCAGAAGTCCTTTGCAATTTCCTGATCTTTCTCGGGTGGGCACCCGGCGATGAGCGGGAGATTTTTAGCTTGGACGAACTGGTTCAAGAATTCTCGCTCCAACGGGTGAATCGAGCCGATGCTGTATTTGATACGCAACGACTTGATCACTTCAATGGTGTGTGGATGCGCGGCTTGGACATAGATGATCTTGCCGCGCGGGCGCTGCCATATGCGGCTGCAGATGGTTTAACGATCGGCCCGGCCGATCATGACTACTTTGCTGCGGCACTTGCGCTCGAACAGGAGCGCCTATCTCATCTCAACAAGACGGCAGAGTTGATGGACTTTTTCTTCGACCAGGATCTCAATCCTGATATGCGGCAAGCCAAATTTACGAAGCACGACCCGTCGGAGACTGCGCAGGCCTTGGCACGTGTCAGCGAACTTGTTAATCAGGCGGAATCCTTTGATGACGCGACACTTGAGCAGCAGATGCGTGACCTTGCTGGCCAGTTAGGTTGGAAGGCGGGTGACTTATTTATGCCTGTTCGCGTTGCCGTGACCGGACGACGGGCGACCCCACCGCTTTTTGCCACGATGGAGGTTCTCGGACGCGATCGTTGCCAGGTGCGAATCCAACGTGCCGTGAAGAATCTTGCTGCCTTGCCGGGTGGCTCGATTTAGTTCAGTGTACGCCCGGACTATTCGATTCGGGCCTCATGAACTTGGTCGACCCTGGGAAGAGGTGCAAGTACATGTCGGCGATGAGCTTGTGAGTTGGATGCAGACGGTTGATGTAGCTCATCGGCTTCATGGGGCGGAACTCACCAGCCTCGGTGTGGTTGGTGTTCACACGGCTGCTGCCCATCAAAAGCAAGGTCATATGCGTTTCATGTTGGAGTCGGCATTGCGCCGGTCTAAGGCCCGGAGGCTGATGGTATCAACGTTATACGGGGTCCCTGACCTGTATCACCGGTGGGGCTATGCGACGGTCATGCCGGAGACAACCATCACTATCGCCACCGATGTGGCTAAGCTGGCCACTTCTAGCCACGCTGTGCGACCGGCTGACGAGGGCGATTGGCCGGCCATGGCCCGGGTGTATAACCGGGCGACGTCCTCGGTGAGTGGTTCACGAGTGCGCGTCCCTGATCGATGGCCTGGGCCTCGGCAAGGCACCTACTTTGGTCGGCTTAAGACGTGGTCATTGGTTGTGACTGATTCTCGGGGTCGTGTGGTTGGATATTGCACCTGCGACGATCCACACCAAGGCTGGGAGCCGTGGACTCACTCAGCCACGCAAGAGAGGGAAGAGAGGGAAGAGAGGGAAGAGAGGGAAGAGAGGGGTGTATACGAGGTTTCGGTTGCTGATGCCCATGCGGATTCTTATAGGGCCGCGGCCTCGCTTGTCTCGGCGATAGCCGATGTAGCGGTCAAGCGCCGTGTCGCTGGGATCACATTCCACTTGCATCCTGAAGGAACGGTGGGTCGTTACCTGGCGAATCATGAGACCACGGTCAACGTTGTACGCCCGGTAGGGCAAGCACAGATGGTTCGTATCTCTGATCCGCACACAGTACTGAAGGCTCTGGACTCGTATGTTGGTCAGCAGGCGGTCCTACTTGACCCATCCAGACCTGAGCGGGTTGCAGTTCGGACCGAACATGGTGTGGGCTACCTAATGCTTGGTGGGCAAGGCCGTCCTCAGGTTGTCCGTCTCCAGACATCCAGACTGGCAGAAATCATTTTTGGGTATCGAAGTGCTACCGAACTTCGAGCCGTTCACGGCGTTCGTTTGTCCAGGCGTGATGCTGAGATGCTTGATGTCTTGTTCCCGCAGATGGATTCATATTGTTGTTGGCCTGATAGGTATTGATCCGTCTCGCTTTTCCACGGCTTGGTGACCATCGCACTGCTTACAGTTGACATGTATCCCACGGAGGTGTCGACATAGCTGCACGAACATAAGTATGGCGACGAAAGCACCGACAAATGGTCGTGCAGGGTCGACGATAGTTGCCGCAACAGCGGACCCGAATATGCCAACGATTAGGCCGTTACACAGGGGGCATGAAAGCGCAAAAGTCGCCAGAAAACCACCCGAGACAATTACGTCGCTATGTATGTGATGGTTCTGTCGGGCGTAGTAGCTGGCGCCGGTCAATATCCCGACAAGGGCGGAGTTAATAATCCAGATCGGGTAGTCGATTGCGTGGGTTGGCGAAAGTCTTCGAAAGAAAGGGGTGTCGATCGCATCGGTGAGGACGCCTGTACATATGCCGAAGGTTATTGCCGTGAGGGAGGCGACAGCCATGACTCGAAAGAGTCGTGCTTGCCTGATACCTCGGTGGTCTGGGTTCATCATCCTGACCTTCTAGCTGGTGACTTTGCCGGTTTCGAGATCACGTTGACTGGCGGACGTCGATCGACGGTGGGGCGGACCCCAACCACCGGCCCCCGCAGTTTGGTGTTCAAAGCGGTCTCCCCGAAGCATCACGGTTGTAGTTTTGCTATCAAGATCTATTCGACGCCCGTTGCGTACTAACGTGTTTCGAGAGGGCTCCCCTGGCAGGCCGCCGTTGAGGCCATAGGGTCCTGTCTTTTGACGGTCAGAGCGCAATTGAAGCGTGGCTTGATCAGCGAGCAGTCGATAGTGTCGCTCAATTGCTAAGCCTCCTCGGAACTGTCCGGAGCCACCACTGTTGGGGACGAATTCGTAGCGGTCAATTGCGATGGGCAACTCAGACTCGATGACTTCTGCGGGATTGTTTGAGAAATTGACGACGATGCTTGAGGCGCCGTCAACGCCATCTGCGAAAGGACGGCCTCCCCACGAGGCAAAAAGAAATTCAAGAAGTACGAATGGGGAGTTGCTGTCGTATCCAGCGATGCTGACTCCGGTGTCACCGCCGCTTTCGGCTGCGGGCACCTTGTCGGGCAGTGCTTGGGCCAGGGCGCCCATCACGGTGTTCGCGATCCGAAATCCGGTAAGTCCCCGTGCGGCGACCGCTGCAGGTCGGGTTGGGTTAACAATGGAGCCTGGCGGAGCGACAATATGGATTGGACGGAAGTAGCCCTCATTATTGGGAATGTCGGGAGGCATGACGCAGCGTATGCAGGCGTACGCGGCAGATTGGGTGAACGGGAGAGGGTTGTTGATTGCACCGCGCACTTGTGGTCCGGAACCGGTGAAGTCCACTGTCAGTCGGTCACCTCGGATTCTTAGGGCTACCTGAATGGGGATTGGGTCTGGATCGATCCCATCGTCGTCCAGGTGATCGGTGAATTCATAAACGCCATCTGGGATCTCACGAATAGCCGCGCGGGCTCGTGCTTCGGCATAGTCCAATACAGCCTGACTGAGGGACTCGAACTGGTGCGGGCCAAAGTCCTCAGTAAGCGTGAGGAGACCCTGTGCACCGACATGACCGGCGGCAAGTTGTGCGCGCAGATCGCCGAGAACTTGAACAGGCACTCGTACGTTACGTTCGATTAGTTGCCACACATGCGTGACGTGATTTCCTCCAGCCATGAGACGGACAGGGGGGAGGCACAAGCCCTCTTGGAAGATTTCTGTGGCATCACATCCGTTTCCGCCAGCAGTTTTACCTCCGATGTCCGCGTGGTGGGCGATGGTAAGGACATGCCCGAGGAGGTGTTGGTCGCGGAAAACAGGTTGTGTGACATACATGTCTGGGAGGTGGGTCCCTCCTGCATAAGGATCATTAAGCACATACACATCCCCTGGCTGGAGTTCCTCCCCAAAGCGATCGAGAAAGGCTCTCATCGCGTGAGGAACGGATCCGAGGTGCAGGGGGAGCGTTAGGCCCTGGGCGATTAACCGGCCTTGAGGGTCACAAAGGGCTGCAGAGAGATCCATGGAATTCTTTAAGTTGGTGGAACGTGCGGTTCGAATAAGAGCTACAGCCATTTCATCGACTAACGATGCCACGGCGTGGCGAAATATTTCTCGATCAACGGAACCCGGGGCTTCGGCATGACCTGTCATGACGTGTGCTCAAGTAATAGGCCGCCGATGGCTTGTCGTGAGCATCTCCACCCTGGCGGGACGACTGTCGTGGCATCGTAGTCCTCGACAATAGCTGGACCGTCGACAACACGGACGTCGCCTCGACGAAGAATAGGTGTGCGCTGCCAGGTACCGTTGAACCACGCTTTTCGATGCTTAATGTGCCGTGAAGGCTCCAGGGCTTCAGTCATTCGGACCGGACTGGACGGGTGTACGGCTGTCACCCTGAGTGCGGCGGCAAAAATGCGTCCGTCAGGATCTCGATGTCCGTACATGTCCAGGTGAAGGGACTCGAAACAAGTGCAGATTTCGGACACCGACCGTCTCGTGATGCGACCCGGAGGGATTGGTACCCCGAGTTCGAAGGACTGCCCGAAATAACGACAGTCAGCCACCATCTCGAAGCTAAGGTCACGCTGGTGGAAGCCGCCTGTCTTGGCGAGGGAGGCACATCGGGCCTGTAGCTTTTTGAGTTCTGTAGCCAGACACTGTACGGCGTCTGGCGAGGTGAGGTTGATCAGGGTTGATTGAGTAGACATCCATCGTAGGTCGGCACCGAGAAGGCCAGTGGCGCTAAAGACGCCAGGGCCTGGGGGAATCACTACGCGTTGGATGTTCAGTGTATTGGCCAGAGCAGCGGCCATGCCTGGCCCGCCGCCGCCAAACGCGATAAGTGTAAACATTTTGGGGTCGATACCTCTCTCACTCGTGACAGCGCGCATAGCGCGGGCAAGCACAGCAGAGGCTATGCGATATACCGCATCTGCCGCCTCGATGAGGCTCGTCCCGAGCGGGCGGGCAATGTTTTTCTCAACGACTCGCTCGGCCGCGCTTGCATCGAGATTCATTGATGATCCGAGTAGAGAGGATGGGTTGATATGGCCGAGGACGACAGTCGCGTCGGTGAGCGTCGCATTACGTCCACCGAGACCGTAACAGGCTGGGCCAGGATAGGCTCCAGCGCTCGTCGGGCCTACAGAGATGCCCCCAGCTTCATCTACGGTTGCGATGCTGCCGCCACCGGCGCCGATTTCCACCAGATCGATAGAAGGTGTCCGGAGAAGATAGCCGGCTCCTCGTGTGAGCCGAGAACTCGAACTCATCCCAGCCCCGACTTCCAGTTCCGGTGTGAATGCAGGTTCACCGTGCTTGATCACCGCGGCTTTTGCGGTTGTCCCGCCCATATCGAAGGCAAGGACGTGGGGCAGGTCAAGGTCACGGGCCAGTTGGGCAGCGCTCATCACGCCTGCCGTTGGTCCTGACTCAAGGACAAATGCGGGACGTTGGGCGGCGGTGGCGGCCGGAATAACTCCGCCACTCGATTGCAACATTAAGAGCGTGGCGTCTGTGTTTCGAGATCGAAGTGCGGTATCAAGGCGTTGGAGGTAGGCACCGACGACTGGTTGCAGAAACGCGTTAATGACGGTCGTGCTTGTACGGTCGTATTCGCCAATCAGCGGCAGGATGTCTGCGCTCTCAGAAATGGCGACGTCAGGCATTTTTTTTCTAACGACCTCTGCAATGGATTTTTCGTGTTGATCATTGACGTACGCGTTGATCAAGCAGATCGCTACGGCTTCAATCTTGCTTGCGATTAACGCATCGATCGAGTGTTCAAGTTGACGCTGATCAAGGGGCTGTACAACGGCGCCGTCGCTGGAGATTCGTTCCGATACACCTAATCGATGCTGCCGATCGACGAGAGGCTCGGAGCGAGACCATTGGAGATCGTACAGGCGTGGATAACGCAGCCGGCCAATTTCCAGCACATCACGGAACCCTTCGGTCGTCAATAGGCCTGTGCGAGGCCCACGACGTTCGAGGATCGCGTTTGTGGCCACGGTACTGGCATGCAGCAGGGTGCATATCCTGTCGAATTGTCCGTTGATACAGGCTTCGAGTCCGACCACGACACCTGTCTCAAAGGCCGACGGGGTCGAAAGTGTTTTATGCCGAGTCACGTGGCCGGTGTTGTCAATCGCGACTACGTCAGTAAATGTGCCGCCTACGTCGGCGGCCAGACGTAGGTCATGAGCGTCTGTGTCCATGCGAGGCATACGTGTTATTCAAAAATCCTTGGAGCTGTAGGTGCGGCTAATGTGACCGAGCGAGGGCGGTAGCGGCCATTTTAAGCGGCGGGCAACAGCGAAAAATGTGGCGCTGTTGCTACTGACGACAGGCAAGTTATACGTGTGTTCAATGTCTCGAATGACCTCAAGGGTCGCGAGATTTGTGCATGACAGGAAAATAGCCGTAGCTTGCGGGGGTGGAGGATGTGCTGCGATTAGCCCAAGTAGCGTGTGCGAGGTCACTGCAGCTATTTGTACGGCTTCCGCGATGCCAAGACCGTGAGCGCTGATCGTTTCAACCCCATGCTCTTCTAGGAATTGTGTTTCGTGGTGATTAAGCTCATCGGGATACGGGGTATAGAGAGCGATCTGTTCGGCTCCGATCGCACGCAAGCTTTCTATGACTGCACCAGAGGTTGTTACGGCGGGCGCATTGGCTGCGGCCTCAATTTGTCGGCGTAGCTGTTGTTCTCCGTCGATCCCTTGAACAAAGCTGCTCGCGGTGCACGCGAATACCAACATGTCAATATTCGCGCTGCCAAGTTCGTCGGCGGCCCGCTCGGCATGGGAGAGCATTCGAAGTGAGTCTTCAACCCCACATGTCGAATTTCGCATTCGCGCGGCGTGCACTGTTGCCGTGGTGGGCACCAGGTTCCAGAACTCTGGTTCGACGACTGTATTGACCGACGGCACGAGCAATCCGACTCGAGTCACTGTCTTTCCCTCCGAACGGATTTCCTGTCTCATCGTGAGCGTGGTGTTGCGTGAGTGTCAATAGCCACGGTCCGCGTTTCTGATTTAGATCGACGTTCACCGAACGTCGATCTAGGCTGAGGTTCCTTGCAGGACGGTGCCTTGCGCGGAGGTAGTAATGGAAACGCTTCGAATGGGTGTTGTCGGATGTGGTGCGATCGCGCAAATTCAACACCTGCCGCATCTCCGAGATGATCCCGAACGTTTCGAAATCCATGGGCTCTGCGACATTTCTCAGCACGTGCTTGAGATGGTTGGACTGGACTACCAGGTTCCTCTGTCGTCCCGATTTACAGAGATGCGGGATCTACTTGCTAGTGATGTGGATGCTGTTCTTATCTGCTCGTCAGGTACGCACGCGCCTCAGGTGATCGCCGCTGCCCAAGCAGGTAAACATGTGATTGTCGAAAAGCCGGCCTGCGCCACGATGGATGAGGCCGAAGCGATGGTTTCCGCGTGTGACGCAGCGGGTGTTCGGTTGATGGTTGCGTACCCAAAACGACACGAGCCGAGCTTTGAATTTGCCTTGCCGCGTATTCGTGCCATGCGGGACATCCGTCTCGTTCAGGTAAATCATTTCCATCCGTCTAACGATCTGCACATGGCCGAATTTTCTTTTCACCGTGCGATAGATATCAGTCAGAAAGCGTTAGAGGAACGGCACGCGTCCGACGCAAGGCTTGTAGCGAAGGCTCTCGGTGTGAGCAGCGTTGACGACACCCTGGTTCGGGCTTACCAAACCGTTAATGGAAGCCTGATCCACGATATTAGTGTGCTGCACGGCATATTTGGTATGCCTGATGCGGTGTTAGCGACGGAGATTTGGAAGGACGGTGGTGGTATCACCACAACGCTGCAGTATCCGGATGACGTGCGTGTGCTCATGACCTGGATTGATCTCCCCGACCTGTGGGCGTTTGAAGAGACCTTTGCCGTATATGCATGCGAGGAACGCGTGACCATTTCCTTCCCGACCGGATTCAGCCGAGGGCTCCCAACGAAGGTTATAGTCCAAGAGCCGGATGCTGACGGCACCCCTATGCGTCGAGAACTATGCTGGCACGAGAATCCATTTAAGCGAGAGCTCGAGCACTTTCACGCTGCCGTAACGATGGGAGGTTCCCTGCATACGCCTGGGGACGAACTGAAGGATCATTTGATGCTTGTACGGGAAATTGTCCGGGCATCTTTTGCGAAGAGGAGTGAACTGTGATGTTTCGGGTTTTCGACTCGCGTACTGACATTCAGAACCTAATCATTCGGCCGGACATTCGTGCTCGATTTCTTCGAATGGAACCTGGCGAGGCCAACGTTGTTCATAGTCACGATCTTGGTGAGGAGGTCTTTCTTGTGTTGGAAGGTCAGGCCGAGTTTGAGATTGAAGGTCATTGTGAGATTCTGGGCCCGGGGCAATTGTGTTTTGCTGCGCGGGACGAACTGCATTTGGTGCGTTGTGTCGGTGACCAGCCAATGACTATGTATCTGTCGGTAACTCCCCATATTGAACCCACGCACACGTGGTGGGGTGATGATGGGACCAAGCTCTCGCCTCGCTATGGTGGTTCTACACGTGCAGAACGATCGGCACGAACTGGTGAGTCACCAGCCATAACCGATCTAGCAGAACTGCATCTGGCAGCGGTCAAAGCCGTAGAGAATTCTCTTAGTCATGCTGCGAGCGCTCAGCAGGATGGTGTCAAGGCGCTATTGCAGGCGGTTGATGGTGAGGATGCTGTTGCAAGGAAGCAAGCGATTGACCAGATGTGGGAGGTGCTTTATCCAGCCTTCAATGCTGTGCGAGACATGGCTGGTTCATGGAACGAACTTGCGGTACATGCGGCATCGGAGGACGAATAGCACTACTCGAGATGGGTGATGTGTCTCAGTCAGTTCCTGCTGCCCATGCGCCAAGAGCCATGTAACCGCCATCTACGTTCACCGACTCCCCGGTGATAAACGATGCTCCGTCACTGGCTAAGAACACGGCAGCGGACCCAATATCCTTGGGTGTGCCAATGCGGCCCAGCGGGTGAGCGCTGCCCCACAACTGGAGGAGTTCTTCCTCATCGCCAAAGGCGCGGGCCGCTCCACGGGCCAAGGGTGTATCAATAGTGCCCGGATTGATGGCGACGACACGGATGTTGTCGTCTGCAAAATCAAGCGCCATGTTGCGAGTGAGGGACAAGCTGCCGCCCTTACTAGCCGCGTAGGCTGGAACTAGCGGCTGGGACTGTAGGCCCTGAACGCTAGCGATGTTGATGATCGTTCCGCCGCCGCGAGCTCGGATATGTGGGATTGAGAACTTGGCCATCAGGAATTGGCCTTTGAGGTTGACGCCAATAATTCGATCCCAGGTTTCTTCATCCATGTGCTCGGCGTTCATATAGGAGGCTGTTGGTTGAATGCCCGCGTTATTGACGAGAACGTCGAGCGCCCCAAGAGATTCGATGGATTCATTGACCATCCGTTTCGCGTCATTCAAGACGCTTACGTCGCCAGTTATTGCAACTGCCCGGTGCCCATCGCTTTTCAGTTTGTCCGCGAACTGGTGAGCGGCGTCGCCATCGATGTCGGCCACGCTTACGGAGGCTCCTGACTCAGCAAAGGCCTGGCAAATTCCGGCTCCAATTCCAATGGCTCCTCCAGTAACAAGGACTACTCGGCCATCATGCATGTTCATATAGCCTCCGCGCTTACGTGCTGGACGGTGTAGCGTAGCTGTTGGACAGTAGTTTTCGAAATAGTACCGATGTGGCAAGAACTCGATCGAATGTCAATGAGCAACAGTGAAACAACGAGCGTGGCTAGCTCAGCAGTGCGTAACCGTATTTTGGGTGCGTTATTTATTGCGCGTGGTGTTATTGCTGCCGGCTACCTCGCAAGCTTCACGGTCCTTACGATCGTTGGTGCGTCGTTAAGTGGAAATGCTGCGTTGGCTGGAATTCCAGCTGCGCTTGTAATGGTGGGACGGGCGATAGGTCCGGTGCCAACGGCGCGTTTAATGGATTCCCGAGGTCGGCGTCCAGCATTCGTTGCTGGATATACAGTGGGAGCGTTAGGTGGTTTGATTGCCGGTGTGGCCGTTGCGACGGAATCGTATGTGCTGTTGCTGTTAGGTGCCTTTTTGTTGGGTGTGGCGAGGGCTAGCGGTGATATGTCGCGGTATGCGGCTGCCGAGATATTTCCGGTTGACCAACGTGGTCGGGTGATCGGCTTGATGGTTTTTGCGGCCACGGTTGGCGCGATTGGCGGACCGATACTGGTTCTTGGTACGGCAGCTCCGGCTGTTGCCTTGGGGCTTCCAGAATTTTCCGGGCCATGGTTCGCAACGTCAGGCATGCTCGTGCTGGCATCCGTGATCACATGGATGTTTGTCCGGCCGGATCCGCGGGAGATTGCGGTTTCGGATGGGGTATCTGACGAGCAGGGTGGCTTGGTGACCCATCCCATTTCAAAACTTCTTGCCCAGCGTTCGATCCAACTCGGTGTGCTCGCGTTGCTGGTAGGCCAAGCGGCGATGACGCTCACAATGGTTGTGATTCCACTTCATATGCACGAGGGGCTTCATTCCACTGGAGCAATCTCGATTGCAATGACGTGTCATGTGGCTGGCATGTTTGCCCTGTCTCCTCTCACGGGTCGGATGGTCGACGGTTTTGGTGCGTATCCTGTTGTACTCATGGGGGCCATCTTGCTGATTCTTGCCAGCATATTGGCTTCCCTGGATGCGGGCGTGGGCGCGATTCTTTTGGGCATGTTCGTCTTAGGTTATGGCTGGAACGCGTGCTACGTAGGTGGATCTTCTTTATTGGCTACGGGGATGCCGATTGGTATCCGAGCACGATTGCAAGGGCGGATCGAATCGATAACGGCTGTGGTGGGGGCGGTTAGCAGTGCTGTTTCTGGTCCACTGTTTGTAGGGGGCGCCGGTATGGGGTGGGTCGGAGTTTCCGGCGTAGTAGTAGCTGCCATGCTTATTGTCGCCGTTGGATGGAAAAGAGACTTGGTTCGTTCGACAGTCGAGCCGTGATTCGTCTCCATTTACAATGGGACGGACCTGTCGATGCTGCTGAGGCCATATGCCAACTCTATGGGGTCGAAATTACACACGCGCTGACTTGATGAGGCGCATTGGCGACATTTCACAAATCGGCGGGGTTCGCTCATATCGCCTTGACGGTGGTTCTGGCGATGGTCTTCCTGTCGTGCAGGTTGATACTGGGGCTGGGCTTCGTTTCAATGTGGTGCCGGGTCGTGCGCTCGATATAACAGGGGCGTGGTACAACGATGTTCCGCTTGGATATCGGACTCCTACTGGTGAAGTAGATGGGGCTCGATATGAACCGGAAGATCAGGGGTGGATCAGGACGGCAGTTCTTGGACTCTTGGTAACTGGTGGTCTCGACAATGTAGGAAATCCTGCGGTCGAAGACGATCAAAGTTTTGGTCTTCATGGACGCCTGTCTAATCTCGCTGCATCAAACGTATACGCGGATGGTGAATGGAATGGTGATGAATATGAGATGTGGGTTCAAGGTCGGGTTCGGCAGGCAGCTTTATTTGGCGAGAACCTGGAGCTAAAGCGCCGTATTTCGACTTCGCTTGGGGCTACGTCCCTGCTGATTCACGATGAAGTAACTAACCTTGGAGCTCGGCCGGAGCCCGCAATGGTTCTCTATCACTTGAATCCTGGATATCCAATTCTTGATGAGGGCTCTCAACTACATGTCCGCAGTCAGTCGCGTCGCCCGTACGACGACCACGCGGCCTCGCTTGAGGCTGATTGGCAAACCTACGGGCCACCGACGCCAGGTTGGCAGCAGGCTGTGTGGATTCACGATGTGGAACCTGGGCCTGATGGCCGTGTGCGGGTAGCGCTCATTAATCGTGCATTCGGTGAAGGAATAGGTCTTGGTATTGGGTATCGAAAGGATCAACTACCTTATTTAAACCAATGGAAGATGACCGGGGTGGGGGAATATGTGACCGGGATAGAACCTGCCAATTGCACCGTGCTTGGGCGTGAGCAAAATCGGGCTGATGACACCATGCATACGCTTCAACCTGGTGAGACTGTGGAATTCGAGGTTGAGCTTTCTGTCTTGGAGGGATCAGAGGCTATCGACCAGTTTATTGCTCCGATCGGTGACTGACATCAGTGCTCATATCGAGTCGTTACGTGTGAGGTATTCCGACACGGACGCCCAGGGGATTGCGCATCATTCAAGTTTCTTTCGATGGTTGGAAGAGGCTCGTATAGGTTGGCTTGCCGCCATTGGTCACAACTACGAACGGCTGACTGTGAGGGGCGTATTCATCCCGCTCACATCGTGCTCGTGCGCATTCAAACGTCCTGTTTACGCAGGTGAACGGATCGATGTTCGGTTGGAACTGAACAAGTTTTCGCGTGCTACAGCTGGGTTTGATTACTGGATTACACGAAGTGGCTCATTGCTGGCCACTGCAACGACGACCCATGCTTTCGTGAATTCCAAAGGGCGATTGAGACGATTGTCCCGTGACGATCCGTTTTGGCTAAGCGCGAGCCTACTTGCACAGTAATTATTTCGTTACGATGCGTGTCAGCAACGATCGGCTATCTCGGCACCAATTTTTTCTATGACTCGTGATGAAAGCAAGCTGGGTTCTTTTACCGTTTTCCTTTCTGGGATTATTCAGGGTTCGTATACGGACGATGGGTTGCACGCTCAGGACTATCGTGACGCGTTAAGAAAAGTCATTACGGCCGTGCATCCGGAGGCTGAGGTGATTTGCCCTGTTGAGTTGAATCCTGATTCTTCTGAATACGACGAAAAGGTGTCGCGGACAGCCTTTATTGAAGAGATTGAGCTCGCGGCTTCATCTGACGTGACGGTTGCGTATGCTCCGGTTGCCACGATGGGTACTGCGGTAGAGATGTATCGAGCTTATGCCGCTGGCGCGTTGGTTTACACGATTTCTCCTATGGCACGGAATTGGGCTGTACGGTTTCTTTCGACACGGGTTTTTGCCGATGTGTCGGAATTTGAGATGTTCGTGCATGAGGGTGGTATAGGTCGGGCCGTCCTCAACAAGCAACACAAGAACGGGTCAAATTACTAGCGAGCAGGAGCTAATTTGTACTGAAATGTGTTCGGACGACGTGATCTAAAAGGTCTTGAGTACACGCGTCGCAAAACATGATTCGAGAATCATGTTCTTCTTGGCCAAGCTTGAGTAACTGGGCGTTGTCACTAGCGAATCTCATGCTGCACAAGTTCTGACAGGAAATGCGTCCGTACGAGGTTTCGATGTTGTCGTGGCGCTTGGGAGAGGGTAATTCCAGAACATGTCCGAAGGCGTTTGTTGCAAGCCGACGCAGCGCTATTCGGCGGTCTTCGGGGTCACCGATTGAACGGATACGGTGTACGGAGAGCGCAGTGGCAAGGCCGCTTTTGTGGCTCGAGAGTACATGTGGATCCTTGTTTGGTGTGATGTTGTACTCGTGTTCATCGCGGAGGTCTTGCTCCACAATCGCGACGTCATAGTGTGGTGATGCTTGCTGCCATGGCTCACGCTCAACGGTTTTAATGAATGTAGGGGCCACTATTTGTCCCGTTTCTGGGTCCAGACTTTGTTCTACATACCAGAGAGTGCTCCAGTACGGTGAACCTCGGGGCACACTAGGTATGACCCAGGTGCCGAATGGTCGAAGCTGCGATCGACTTATGTTGAAGCCTGCTCTTTGACCGAGCACGGTGGCTACATCCTGTATATGGGCGATAGTCGAAACAACTGTTTCGGCTTCCCAAGGCTGTACACCTGACGTCCATTGGAAAGAAATTGACTTCATCAACAGAAAACGTTCAGAGCAGAAAATCCTATGTGATTATCGCCCGAACCAAGTTGTATGCCTAACGGGCTCACGCTCGTCCATACTATAGGTCTAGAGGCGGTCTTTAGGATTTTAATGAATTTGGAAGTTGCTGAGCGAGTAGTGGCAGTTGAGATAGGTGTGCACACTCGTGTTGGCATCTATGTGCCGAGCTCGGACGACTATCGTTTTTTCGTGCTGGGATCAGCCCCGTCGTCTCTGGAAGCACCGGATTTTGATCTGACAATTGGCTACAAGGCTGCGATCGCGGATGTAGTGACCAATGCGGGTTGCTATGCCTTCCGCACAACCTCAGCTGATGACGATTTGGTTTATGACGGCTTCCCGGTCTCAGTTGTCACTGGCGAAGCATTGGCTCGTGGTCCAACGGCATTTCTTATGGGAAATCTTGTTGCTCGAGATTTGGAAGCATTAGCTAGCAAAGTCACGTTGTCGGGATTTGAAGAGGTTGGACGTGCTACGACTTCCGTTCGGGATTTTCGTGAACGGGTTGATGGTCCAGCGGCTATTGATGTTATTGCTTCCCACAAACCGGATTTGGTCATTGTGTCACTCACAGACGACTCAGAAGGTGATGGAATCGAGTACCTGGCGGATCTGCTCGTTGAGGGGTTGGCGGGTCGAGAGTCTCATTACATACCGCGCATTTTGCTTCTCTATGGCGGGGATGTTCCAACAGTAGCCTTGGATCGAGTCAAATTGGTTTTTCCGACCCGAGTGCACAGTATCTCCGGCGGAACTCCCAATCAGCCTATGGACATGCAGGTGCCTGCCACGGCGCTTGAGGAAGAATCAAAACACCTTCAGCAAAACATTTTTGATGGCCGTGTGATTCCGAAGGCACTTGCGACATCCCCTCATATGTCTCGTGCCGTTGGTCTCGGTGCGGCTACTGATCAATTGGCCAAGAGTCAGGGGCTTGATGTGACTGTGATCGCAGGTGACCACAGCGATGTCACCGTTGTCGTGGCGCATGGGGACACCACAAAATTGGCACAGTTCGCCGCAGGGGATTCTTATCATCGGCCATTTCATTTGGGCTTCCATACACCCATTGATCGAGTTGCTCGGTGGATACCTGATGGCTTGTTGCCGCAGGCCATGCATTCCTATGTGATTAGCCAAACCTCTCATCCAACGGCGATTCCTACTACAACTTCTGAGCTAATGCTTGGCCACGCGATTTGGACAGTAGGTGCTCGTGGTGCTCTAACAAACCCAGATGATGGGCGTCGGTTGATTAAGGATGGCTCGGTCGATCTCGCGGTGCTTACTGGCGAAGTCACAAAATATATTGGTCGTCCAATACAGGCTGCGCTGCTGATGATCAATAGTCTTGAGACTTGGGGGGTTACCCAGCTTGCTCTTGATTCTGCTAGTGCTCTCGCTATGAGCGGCTGTTTGCTTGAAAGAGGCATTCCTGTGGCTATCGAGTCTTCGTTAATTCACCTTGGCTCGTGCGTGGCAGTACGTGGTCAGGCGTCGGTCGGGGAGACGGCGGTAGCCGTGGAAGTCCAGCCTGATGGGTTTGCTGCAATTGAGCGAGAAGTCGGTACTGGTTCCATGGACGTGATCCAGTGGGAGGCGGGTGTTGACGCTGAAATTCGTATTTGGCCTAGTGCCAAGTTTGACGCTGGACTCGGCTATGGACGGCCAATACGAGTTCGTTCGAAACTTGTATCTGGAAGTGTGGGGCTTGTGATTGATGCGCGAGGGCGACCACTTGAATGGCCAGAAGACACTGACGAACGCAAGGCTCGGATTGAGCAGTGGTATCGAAGTTTGAACGCGTACCCCCCGGCATGAATACGAACATGACTGATTGGGTTGCATGATGAAAGATGCAATACCTCGAGTAGTTGCTTGTGGAAGCCTGCGTCGGAGGCACAGCCTTCCCTTCCCGGGAAAAATCCTTGTTGATGTTGGGGATGTGGTCGAAGTCGGACAGATGTGGTGTCGAGGTCGTATGCGAAGTGGTGTGTCGGTTGTTGATCTTTGTCGGATGCTCAGTGTGTCTCCAGAGGAAGCGAGGCGGATGGTTGTGGTTGGGGTGGGTGTGACAGTTGATGAAGGGACTGTTCTGGCAGATGAGCCTAAGAGGATCCGATCGACTCGACAGTGGATAGCGCCTTTCCGAGGGGCGATCAGCGAAGTCAGCAATAGTGCCGTTGCTGTGTTTGCACGTGAAATTCGAGAAATGGCTCTTTACTGCCGACTAGCCGGTACGGTGGTAAGTGTCGATTCCGGCGTGGGTATTGTGGTGGAAGGACGAGGGGTGGCCATTGCTGCTTCTCTTGGCGGTGGAGGCCGGGCGTACGGACCCATTAGATTCTTAGAGGCAGGTGAGCAGCATGCGAACGGGAACGATTCTCACACTGGATCGATTCTCGTTACACCCGAACCGTTGCGGGTCGAGTGGGTAAAGAGGGCTCTAGAAGTTGATTGCTCGGCTATTGTGGCGCCTTCAGTTTCATTGGAGCTAGCGTCTAGTTTAGGAATAGTTCCTGCAATATCCGGGATGCTTCTTAGTCCTGAAAGTCTTGAGACGATACCGGTTCCTATCGTTTTGACAGAGGGTCTGGGCATCGCTCGAATGCCGCGAGTCTTACAGGATATGTTTCGTGCTTCCGACGGCGAGCTTGCTGCAGTTTCAGGTAGCCGTCGTCCTGGTGATTCAGAGGTGATGCTTTCGGCGGCAGCTGCTGGCCGGTTTTCGGAATCAGAACGAGATGGTGTTTCTGTCCGTGTTTCTGTGGGGTTAGACGCTGGGACAGAGGGGAAAATCGTTGACGATCAGCCACAATTGGGCCGTTCACAATCTGGTGTGCAATCTCCTCTTGCGCGGCTTCGGAAAGTTGAGGGTGGCACTCTTTTGATTCCCATAGCCAACCTCGAGTTACTTGAATGATATTGACGCTAGGTTTCTGAGTGTCGGAACTCTTGTTACATGCGGTCCGGCGCGTCAATCCCGAGAAGTTCAAGGCCGTTGGCAAAGGTTTGCCTAACGGCTCCAATTAGTGACAGACGCTGAAGGGTGAGTGATTCGTCTTCACTTACAACTCGATGTTTGTTGTAGTACGAATGAAACGTGCGGGCTAGGCCCAATAGGTAATGGGTGAGTCGATGGGGTTCACGCTGAATTCCAGCGTCGGCCAGGATTTCCGGAAATGCGAGCAGAAGCCTTACTAACGCTCCGTCGTCTTTTGTGAGCCTGTTTTTGCTGCTCGATTTCTCAGGAGCCGGAATGTTTTTTGCAGTTCTTTCGATGCCGGCGCAACGTGCATGCGCCATTTGAATGTAATAAATAGGGTTTTCAGGGTCTTCTCGCTTCGCTAATTCCAGGTCAAATTCCATTTGGCTGTCCATGGCTTTTGACAAGAAGAAGTAACGAGTTGCGGCAGGGCCAACCTCATCCAAAAGCTGTCGCAAGGTGACGAATTTCCCGCTCCGTTTTCCTTGGCGCCCAAGTTCTCCATCTACTCGAATCCCTACCATTTGTGTCAGTAGGATCTCGAGCTTGGAAGCATCAACGTCGACTCCAAGTGCAGCCATTGCTGCTTTGACGCGAGGCACGTGGCCATGATGATCAGCGCCCCAGATATCGATCACGTGGTCAAAATTCCGTCGTTCAAGTTTGTCTCGGTGGTAGGCGATATCAGCTGCAAAGTAGGTCGGATCGCCACGGGATCTGACGAGCACATTTTCCCGGTCGTTAACACCGTCACCCCCAACGAACCAGACGGCACCGTCACGACGTGTTACATGGCCGCCTTTTTCGAGCGATTCAAGGACGGTTTCAATATCACCTCGGTCTCTCATGGATTTCTCTGAAAACCAACTATCTATTTCGATGTTCAGATCTTCGAGATCCCGTTTTATCTCATGCAAAGCTATTCCGACGGCTCGTGCCTCAAATTCGGACGGGTGACTCGGCTTTCCATCATTCAGCCACTGGTCATTATCTTCGTCTGCGATTTGAGCTGCCCATCCGGCAATGTAACCCCCGAGGTAGCCGTCAGTTGGGAACGGTGCCTCGTGACCGAGGGCTGCTGCGTAGTGGTGGTATACGCTCAAACCGAGCAATTCCACTTGATAGCCGGCATCATTAACGTAGTACTCGCCGGTTACCTCATAGCCGATCGCACGTAAGATCCTGGTTAGTGCATCGCCTACGACCCCTCCGCGCCCTGCCCCTGCGGTAAGAGGGCCAGTTGGGTTTGCGCTTACGAATTCGACTTGAACCCGAAGCCCGTTACCTATGCTTGTATGGCCGAACCTAGGGCCGGCCTGGTGAATCTCGGGGAGCTGCTTGATGACCCACTCGTCCTTGAGCCACAGATTAATGAAGCCCGGCCCGGCTACTTCGGCGCTTCGCACGGAGGCGGAATGGGGCAAGTGCTTCACGATCGCGTTAGCGATGTCCTTGGGAGCTGCTCCGAGCACGCGCGCGAGTCGCATTGGTTCAGAACTCGAGTAGTCGGCGAGATCGTCCTCACGTCGCTCGACAGTGAAGGTCACCGATGGCGACTTGGCGATATCGCCAGCGGCTTGTGCAGCGCTGAGTCCTTCAGCTAACAATGCCGAGAGGTCACTACGAATCATGGGGTGGACAGTGGGGCGACGGCGCCGGAACGATGGCGGGGCTTAGGTGAGATTATAACGATGGTTCTGGACCGGCGGGCATCCAGAACGGTTTTGTCCCGATTTCTGCGCTTAATGATAGCGGGCCAAGATGTTAGTGGATCAGCCGCATGTGGTCACGACCCACATGTTTCGGCGCTATCTTCCCCAGTCTCTGGGATAACGAAAGTCACGGTCGATAGTTCTGTGGGATAGCTTGGCAATAACTGGTAAACGGCGCTTGAACTGAGATGTCTCAATACGATGCAGCACGTTATTTACGATCGCAGAGTCGTACCCATCGGAAACAAGGTCATCATCTGTGAACTGTTCGTCAATTAGGAGGTATAGCATCTGGTCCGCGAGTTCATAGTCAAAACCGAGTTCGTCCTCATCCGACTGGCCTTCCCAAAGGTCGGCGCTAGGGGCTTTTTCAAGGATTGCTTCCGGTATATCGAGAGCTTCTGAGAGTGCTCGCACTTGCGTTTTATAGAGATCGCCGATTGGATTGACGGCACTCGCCATGTCGCCATGCTGGGTTCCGTACCCCAGCAGCAGTTCGGTTTTGTTGCTTGTGCCTACTACAAGTCCACCAAAGGATTCTGACTGATCGTAGAGGGCGGTCATGCGAGTTCGGGCCATCACGTTACCCCGTCGCAAGTCCGAGGGTTTGTCGTTCAGTTGATCAGTGATTCCATCAACAGCCGGTGAAATATCGATGAGGACTGATGCGATGTTTAGCTGACGCACAAGTGTTTCGGCATCGCCGCGACTGGCGGGATTGCTGGTTCGGTAGGGCATGAGTACGGCTAACACAGAGTCACTGCCAAGCGCTCGAACGGCTAAAGTACAGCTAAGTGCCGAATCGATGCCGCCTGACAAAGCCACCACGGCTCGATTAATGCCAAACTTCCCGATTTCGTCTCGGATGAAGCCCTCGAGGATACGTGTTACCAGGGCCGGATCAAGCTGCAGGCCTCTTGTGGCTCGTGCTTGCAGTTGTTTCTTACTCGACATCTAGTCGGTGTCGCTCGGCAGAAATGCGTGTGAACTCTCGTCCATTTAGCGCCACATTTTCGTCGCGACGGAGCGGTAGACGGGTTCGTTGCCTCCGGAGCATGCCGTCGTCGAGAGTTGCCACTACGAGGGCTTCTTCGAAGTCGGGTGCGCGAATTAAGCTTTCGCCATCAGGCCCAATTACTTCCGACCCACCCCAAAAGTTTATTCCGTCTTCATAGCCAACCCGGTTGCAATGCGCCACGAAACAGACGTGCAATTGGGCATACATTCGATTCAAGGTGTGCCATGTTTCCGACGATCCCAACTCGGATGTTCCACCAGCGATGCCACGACCTGGGCTGCTGGATAGGCCGTAGATGATATCGGCCCCATCGGATGCAGCGATGCTCGCGGTACTTGGATGCCAAAGATCTTCGCAGATCAACATTGCCTGACGACCAATGGGGCTGGTGAAGGCACGTACCGTGCTTCCGGCAGCCAAATCTCTGGCTTCGTCAAAGAGACCGTAGGTGACGAGGTAGATTTTGTGGTGGATGTGCTTCCAGTCCCCTTTGTGCAGGTATCCAGCAGCTGGGACAAACCTATGATCAGCGGTTTCTTCTATGAAGCCCACGACAATGTCGATTTCCATGCTGGCTTCGCGCAGTGGGTTTAAGCGGTCGTCATCTCGAGGGACAGCCACCTCTGTGACCAAGTCGCTGAGGAAATATCCCGTTAGCGATTGCTCGGGAAACATGACGACGTCTGCGTCTTCATCGCAAGCACGTCGTACGTATTCAAGATGAAGATCGAGGTTTCGTTCTAGGTCGCCTAACGACGGGCCAATCTGGGCAATGGCCAGGCGGATATTTTTCACGGTGCCTTGCCGTCTCGGGGAGTACCCAAGTTTATCCTCGTGGACGGATGACCTGCGAGGATAGTGTGGGTGTTGCCACGATCTTTTAACGATCCAAACGTAAAATGCTTCGTGGTTGACGTACGGCAGTATTGCGAAAGATCCGGTATTGACAAATCGAATTAACGGAGTGACGAGGGCTTCAGTTTTGGTGTTGATCCTCGCTGTCATTTTTGGCTCTACTGGGGGTGCGATAACTGGATTTTTTGCAGGGCGAGCGAGTGCCCCTGTGAAAGAAAGCGCCGCATTAGCTGGCGCGGTGCGTGCTTCTCTCGATTCTTACGCTGACCTGATAGAGGACGTCCTACCGGCGGTGGTGACAATAGAGTCGCGACGGAGCCTGTTTGGTAGGCCGTCAGGATCTATAGGGACGGGGTTCTTCTACCGTCAGGACGGGCATGTTCTTACCAATTCTCATGTACTGCCTAGGGGGCCTGAGAGCCAGGTCGGTGTGGCGTTATCTGATGGTCGACGGCTGAATGCGACGATTGTGGGTCGCGACATCTGGGGTGACGTGGCGGTACTTAAGGTTGACGGGGGACCGTTTCCGGTTGTCGAGATTGGCGATAGTCAAAGTCTCCGACTGGGTGAGATTGTCTTGGCAATTGGGAGCCCTCTAAACCTGCGCAATTCGGTGTCTATGGGCATTGTGAGCGGCGTTGATCGTACATTTCCGCATCCAGTCGATACTGCGAATGGTTCTCTTAATATTCCATTGCGCGGCATGATTCAGACTGATGCAGCTGTTAATCGGGGTAATAGTGGTGGGCCACTCGTGACTCAGGATGGTCGTGTTGTTGGCATAACCACTGCTGCACGTGGGGATGCGTCAAACCTCGGTTTTGCTTTGGCCATTTCTGGTGTCATGCAGCGGCTCTCAGAGCTCGAGGCAACGGGCACTGTAGCCTGGGGATTTCTTGGTGTGAGCTACCAAGTGATTGATCCCGAGTTAGAGCGTTTTGAGGGGTCGCCGTTTCCATACGCCGCGGTGATTGGCAAGGTGTTTTCTGACTCGACCGCGCATGACGCGGGTCTTGTGGCCAGGGATGTGATCTTGGCGATTAACGATCAGATGCTAACTAAGACCTTTATCCTGGCTGACGGGATTGACTCTGTGTCGGTAGGTGAGGTGGTTCGATTTCGAGTGCAGCGTCAAGGGGAAACTCTAGATCTCTTCGCAGCTCTTCGTGCACGCCCTGCAGTGGTTGACTCGGCAGCAGTGTAATTAGGAGGTGACGCTGATGGGAACGGTTTGGTTTTTCATATCCAGACGGTGCCTGGGTCTTAAATCACATTGATTGAGATTCATCTGGGTAGTTGACGGCGTTCTGGTGGGTTCCCTACAGTTTTTGTGGATAGTTGCTGGCGCTTGGTTTTGTTTTGGAAATCTAAACGGCGCTCGCGTTGTCTAACTTTATTTCGTTTTCCAACCGGAGTGATCGCATGCGAAAGCTGATTCTTAGTGTCAGTGTCGCTGTGCTCGTCCTTATTCTTGCGACGCCTGCGCGGGCTGTGGAATGCACCGGTGTTGTGCTTGGTAACGGATGTCTATTCACCGTGACGGGTGGGGACACGTCTGATCCCAACGATGGTTACGCGGTTACAAACGAGGGTGGGGTACCCATCTGGGATTTTTTCCGACAGCAGCCTGTTTCTGCGGTTGGTTACCCGATCAGCCAACGCTGGGTCGATGGTCCGTTTACGTTGCAGGCCTTTCAGAAGGTCATCCTTCAATGGTCATCGACCGATAAAAAGATGAATTGGTTCAATACGCTAGATGAACTAAATAAGAGTTTTCCGTCAGTGAATATTGGTAATGTACCGCGCCACCAGAATTTGCCCGGTGATGCGGGGCAAAGTTTCGAAGTCGTTAAGCAAAACCATCTCGATATTCTGAACGCCAACCCCAAGATTAAGGCTGCCTTTTTGGGGGAATCTGACTGGCTGAATCTCTATGGCCTTCCTATCAGTTACGAAGCTCGAATGGTCAGCGGAAACCCACAGGGCCTGCAACTCTTACGGGCGCAGCGGGTGGTATTTGAGGTGTGGAATGTGGATGCGCCCGGAACTGCAAGAGGTGTTGTTGGGCGACAGAATGTTCCCGATACCATCAAGAAACTAACGAATGTAATCATTCCGGACACTGCTGAGCTACCAATTACTCAAGCTCAGGCGACGTCTTCGGGGGGGGGAGCGGTGGCCACAGCTGTCCCCGTTGCTACAGTGAATCCGCCGCCCACGCCGGCGCCCACACCGGTGTCCACGCCAGCACCGAGTGCGACCATTCCGGGCCCCCGGGTCCTGGCGCAGGGCCTGCAGGGTTACGGGGTCCAGGGGGAATTTCGACGGGCTGATGATGCCACCCTGGCG